>ENA-OQCS01001350-OQCS01001350.1-human-gut-metagenome-genome-assembly--contig:-NODE-1350-length-12753-cov-2.395375_pt1 | contig 12753 bp, 13 predicted proteins | sample MGYA00242757_ERZ504575 | MGnify/ENA primary metagenome ERZ504575 (study PRJEB26092, sample SAMD00036297) | human gut metagenome | host: Homo sapiens | study: EMG produced TPA metagenomics assembly of...
GCCCGCACCCTGGGCGGCCGGGTGCGCAGGGGGTGCCCAAAGGAAACGTGCTGGTTTGTTTTGGGCGGCGCTTTTCTGCTTGCGCTCGTCCTGCCCGCCCTGCTACGGTTGCTCCCGCCCTGGATCACCCCGCCCGGTGGAGCGACTTTCCTACTGGGGCGCTTGCTGCCCGCAGTCGGGCAAAGCCATAGAAACCGGCTTTTCCCCTGAACCCCTGTGCCAAGGATGTCCTCGCCAAATGGAACACGCTGGGGCTTCTCATTGCCGCAACGCTCGCCAATGCTGCGGCCGGAAAGCTGATGCTCAGCAGGCAGCAAAAAAAACTCCACAAATTTATGAAACCAATCCACCTTATCTTACGGATAATATTTGTAAGATAAGGTGGATTTTTATGATAATCGCAGTTTGTGACCCGAAAGGGATTGCTATCGAAGCGATAAAGACGATATTGTACCATGATAAAGGACTTTCAGACCGTATCAGTCGTATTTATGAGTTTTGGAATATGGAACAGTTGCTGGATGCCAGCAGAGATAGTTCTTTCGACTGCATTGTTTTTCCCAATTACTGCAATTCCCACAATAGTGTAGTGTGCAGTTTATCCTGCGGATATAATCGGTTCCCGCTTGTTGAACATGATCCGAGGTACACTCTCATTGTACGGGATATTCTCTATTGGGAAACGGCACGTTCCCTTTGGACGCAGTACTTGAAGGCAATTCCTGGCAAGGAGGAAAAAGTAAAGAGAGTCATCAGAGGGATACTGGCGGACTACGAAAAGGAAGAACGTGACATCATCTATTTGGAAAGCAAAAACCATTGTGTCCTTGTCCATTTGGATGGCATACGCCAAACGCCGGAAGGCTCTCCGTCGTTCTATGCTACAGGGGCTGACAAGAGCTGCCAGCCGGTAGGCATATATCAATCTGCTTATATATCTGGAAAAATTTCAGTCCATGGAGCACTTCAAATAGGAACTCGTCGAATATCTGGATTACTACAACAACCGCAGAATCAGGGCAAAACAAAAGGGCTTGCCGCCTGCAATTCACAGACAACAAACCCTTTCGGCTGCTTGAACAATTTTTACTTCAAAATATGGCCCTGACTTTTTGGGATCACCTCAAAACCGCGGATGTCCTGCTATTTATTTGGTGAAAAAACCATGTAGCTGATTGCTTTATAGAATAGACTCGTCAGGATTTGAAGCTTTTGGATCGGATGCCAGCACGCCGCGGTAAAGCACTTCGGAAGAAACGTAACTGACTTCGGGCGCGCTTTCGGGTGTTCTATCACAAAAAGAATCTTGGCGGCCAAGCGAGAACCGATGGTTTTCGGCTTTACATCGACTGTTGTAATACGGTCGGCAACGTTCAAATATTCGCTGTTGTTGTCAAAGCCCGTCAGTACGATACGTCCTTCAGGTCTATCCCTTTTTCTTCAAGATAACGCTGGATGAAATGAGCAATATAGTCGCTGGCACAGACGATACCGTCCGGCATGGTTGGCAAAAAGTCCAGAAAGTGACTGATTTCCTCATAATGGGTACGAAGACCCAATGACCCGGTAAGGTAAAGACTGGGGTTTGGAATGATCCCATGCTCATGCAGCGCATCCAGAAATCCCTCGTAGCGTTCTTTGTTTGTCTGGGCATATTCTACATCGCCTATGAAACTGAGCTTTCGGCATCCATGACGGAGCAGATTGCTTGTAATCTGCCGGATAAGGTCACGACCCTCAATAATGAGCAGATCCCCATGTAACTGGTTATAGGGGACAGAGGGAACCGTGTCCAGAAAAACCTTTGGTATAGGTAAAGAGGATAACAGCCGCAGCAAGGGCGCAGAATACGTGTTCAGTACAATGACACCATCTACTGTACCGTTTGTCAAAGGCTCCGGCAACACATAGCCCGCTTTGTAATTTGTGGGAAGATATGTGTACATGAGGTTGACATTATGCTCGGAAAGATCTTTGGCAATCTGATGGATAATCTGCATCCAGAAAAGAGAGGACTCCGGTCGGCACACGGCTACCGCTACGGTGCGTGTGTGGGGAGGCAGTTGAGCAGAGACGGTCGCAGTGGTATCCTGAGAGGGAGTGTGGAAATAGCCCATCTCGGTGGCTTTTTGATGGATTTGGGCACGCATAGAATCCGAAACGCCGGGACGGTTGCTTAGCGCTTTCCATACGGTGATTCTGGAAACAGAAAGAGCATCAGCAATATCCTGCATGGTTGGTTTGCTCATGAAAGAAAGCCTCCGTTTTTTTGAGTTTATAGTAAGTATAGCACAATCATAAGAGAAAAGCAACACGAAAGTTAACTTTTGCTAATGTTTGATGTTGAAAATGTTGGCTATCTTGCACAAAAAAACAATGCGAAAACCGTTGATATGCACGAATACAATGAAACGGTGCGCGATTTGTGCAAAATGACGATTGACAGGTACAAAAGTAAATGTTAATATTTGACTAACAAATGGCAACGAATGCTGACTATGGAGTTAACGCTTAGTTAGCACGAAATGCTGGCGGCTGTTAACACTTGGCTCGCCAAAAGAAAGGGCACATTCTATGAAAAAGGATAAGCCGGCAGTTTCAACTTCAACGAAGCCACGCCGCAAACGTTGGACGAGTGATGACACGGAGCTGACATTGCTGGGGCTTCCGGCAGCCATCTGGTACGCAGTCTTTTGCTACCTGCCCATGTTCGGTCTGATTATCGCATTCAAAAACTTCAAGATCACTCCGGGAAAGAGCTTCCTTTACAGCTTGTTCCACAGCGACTGGGCAGGGTTTGACAACTTCAAATTTTTCCTTACCAGCAACACCTTTGCCATGCTGCTGCGCAATACGCTGTTATATAACATCTTATTTATCGTATTGAACATTGTAATTCCGGTTACATTGGCTGTGCTTATCAATCAGATTTACAGCCGCATTGCTTCTAAAGCATACCAGACGATGATGTTCTTCCCGTACTTCCTTTCGTGGGTTGTTGTCAGCTACTTTGTCTACGCTTTTCTGAACCCTGACAAAGGTCTGATGAACACCATTATTCAGGCTCTTGGCGGCGATAAAATCATGTGGTATTCTCAGCCAAAATGGTGGCCGCTGATTTTGACTTTCATGCAGGTCTGGAAATCCATGGGCTATAATATGGTTGTCTACCTTGCAAGTATTACCGGCATTGACAGTACGCTGTACGAGGCGGCAACGCTGGACGGCGCGACCAAGTGGCAGCAGACCAAATATATTACACTGCCGGCACTGAAACCCATCATCGTTATGATGTTCATTCTGAATGTCGGCCACATCTTCTATTCCGATTTCGGCTTGTTCTATCAGGTTACGCAGGGTGTTCCCAACTCACTGTACAACGTTGCCAGCACATTTGACACCTATGTCTACCAGGCTTTGCAGAGCAATGTGACAATCGGCAGAACTGCTGCCGCAGGTTTGTTCCAGGCTGCATGCTGCTGCGCGACCGTTCTGGTTGCCAACTTCATCGTTTCCAAGATTGATGAAGAAAGCGCGATTATTTGATGAAGGGAGAACACACAAATGACTCTGGCAGAAAAGCATAAGATAAAGGCCGAAGAAAAAAAGCTGGAAAAAGAGGAAGCTCGTGCGAAGTTCCGCTTAAACCAGATTAAGCCAACAACGAATGCCTGCTTTAACATTCTGTTTGTACTGCTTTCCTTCGTCTGTCTGTTTCCGGTGTTCTACGTCTTTATGATTTCCGTTTCCTCCACGGATTCTATCACAAAGTACGGGTACAGGCTTTTCCCGGATACATATTCCACGGCGGCGTACACGTTCCTTTGGAATGAACGCGGAACGATTTTTAATTCACTCATAATTTCCGTGGTGGTCACGGTTATGGGTACGGTGCTGGGTGTGCTGCTGACCACAATGATTGGCTATGTGCTTTCCCGCCCGAACTATAAACTCAAAGGCTTCTTCACTTGGATGGTATTCATCCCGATGATTTTCAATGGCGGTATGGTTGCAAACTATGTGGTTGTTGCCAATATGCTGCACTTGAATAATACAATTTGGTGCTTGGTTCTGCCGCTGGCCATGAGTAGCTCAATGTTATTATCTGCAAGACCTTCTTCCGAACGACGGTACCGGATTCCATCATTGAGTCGGCAAAGATTGACGGCGCATCCCAGATGAAAATTTTCTGGCGTATCGTGGTGCCCATCTCCAAGCCTGTTTTTGCCACAATTGCGCTGTTTTTGACCTTCGGCTACTGGAATGACTGGTTCCAGTCCGCCCTGTATATTTCGGATTCCAAGCTGGTATCCTTGCAGGCACTGCTGAACAACATGATGAAGAACCTGGAGTACATCGCCAATAACCCCAGCGCAGGTCTGAGTCTGCAGCAGTACCGTAACTCGATGCCGTCCGAATCCGTTCGTATGGCAATCGCAATCATTATCGTCATTCCCATTGCGTGCGCGTATCCGTCTTCCAGAAGTACTTTATTTCCGGTCTGACGGTTGGTGCGGTTAAGGGCTAAGAGAAAGACTCTGAAAAAGAAAAACACTGTATAAGAACATCGATGCTAACAAATAAGCCCATTCAATTTTCCCACCACATTTGGTTCTGTTCCCCTATAAGGGGAATGAAGATACACAACTTTACACAAGCAAAGGAGAAAAACAGATGAAAAAGTTCAACAAAGTGCTTGCGCTGGGCATGGCCGGTTCCATGGCCCTCAGCATGGCAGCCTGCGGCGGCAGTTCCTCTTCTGCCTCCACCGGCACCGATGGCAGCAGCACCTCTACGGCTGCTCCTACGGCTGCTCCCTCCAAGGACGTCGTCACCCTGAAATGGGTGGCCGTTGGTTCTGGCATGCCTTCTAACTACGATGCATGGCTGGCACAGATTAACCCGTATCTGGAAGATAAGATCGGCGTCAACATCGACATGGAGGTTATCTCCTGGGGCGACTGGGACACCCGCCGCAATGTTATTGTGAACACCAGCGGTGAATACGACATCCTGTTCACCAACGTCAACACCTATAACAACGACGTCAATACCGGTGCTTTCCTGGATATCACCGATATGCTCAAGGAAGCGGCTCCTGAACTGTACGCTTCCGTTCCGGAAGATTATTGGAAAGCCTGCGAAGTGGGCGGACGTGTTTATGGTGTGCCTACCTACAAGGATTCTTCTCAGAGCGAGTACGTTGTCTGGGATAAGGCAAAGGTCGAGGCTGCCGGCTATGACTATACCAAGGAGCTGGGCATCACCGACCTGGATGAACTGACTGCGCCCTGAAGGCTATCAAGGACACTGACGGCGAGGCTTCCTTCCCTCTGAACAAAAACGGCGGCGGCTACCAGTCCTATATGTATGACCAGCTTGGCGCCGGTCTGTATCCCCTGGGTGTGCGCTATGATGACAGCGAGGGTAAGGTTGTTGCTACTGTTGAGCAGGATGACGTCAAGCAGATTCTGAAAACCTTCCATGAGTGGTACAACGAAGGTATCATCAACTCTGACGCTGCAACCCGTCCCGAAGATGCAAACTACAAGGCTTGCTCCATTGCACAGGCTGGTCCGGTGCGGCAATCACTTCCTGGGGTCCGCAGCTCGGCGTTGAGTGCGTTGCCAGAAGTGGGGTCCGACCATCGTTTCCAATGAAACTGTCCGCGGCTCTATGAACTGCATCTCGCTAACTGCGCTATCCCGAAAAAGCACTGCAATTCCTGCAGCTGGTAAACACCGACACCTACGTCCGTGACCTGTTCTACTACGGCGTTCAGGGCGACAACTGGGATTACACCGATGACAGCAAAACCTTCGTCCATAAGAACAACGCGGATTGGTCTATGGCAGGTTACACCCAGGGCAGCTTCTTCGCTATCACCCCGACCGACGATTTCGATTTCAACCAGTTCGACGAAGTTAAAGAGCTGAACGAAAAGGCTGAGCCTTCTGTCCTGCTTGGTTTCACTCTCGACACCACCCCCATCGCTGATGAACTGGCAAACTGCATCCAGATTGCAGAGCGTTACAAGGGCGAGCTGCTGACCGGTACGGCTGATCCCGAAGTTATGGTTCCCCAGATGATGCAAGAACTGCGCGCTGCCGGCTTTGACAAGATCGTTGCTGAGGCACAGAGCCAGGTTGACGCTTTCATGGCTACCAATAAGTAATCTTTAAAAGTCCAAATACTATCCCTGCAGGCAGGAAAACCTTCGGGAGCGGGACGCTGAGTTCCCGCTCCCGATTTATTTTAAGTACACAAGGAGAATCAAGTATGGCTAAAATCATCGGCAGCGCACTGCCCAATATTCCGTGGCAGGAACCGCCTGCAAACACCCGCACCCCTTTCTGGCGCTATGATGCAAACCCCATCATCGGTCGTGACGGCAACGCCCGTTCCAACAGCGTGTTCAACAGCGCCGTTGTGCCTTTCAAGGATGGCTTTGCCGGCGTATTCCGCTGCGACAGCCTGTCCATCAGCATGGATATTTTCGCAGGCTTCAGCAAGGACGGTCTGCACTGGGATATTGAGGATACCCCGATTCATCTGGTAGGGGATGACCCGGAAGTCACAACCCGTGAATACCGCTATGACCCCCGTGTATGCTATATGGACGGCAAATACTATGTGACCTGGTGCAACGGCTACCACGGACCCACCATCGGCATTGCATGGACGGATGACTTCAAGACATTCCACCAGTTGGAAAATGCCTTCCTGCCGTACAACCGTAACGGTGTCCTTTTCCCGCGCAAGATTCAGGGGCGCTACATGATGATGAGCCGCCCGAGCGATACCGGGCATACCCCCTTCGGCGATATTTTTGTCAGCCAGAGCGAAGATATGATTTACTGGGGACGCCACCGCTTTATGATGGGTGCTGTAAAAGGCGATGAATCCGCATGGCAGAGCATGAAGATCGGTCCCGGTCCCATCCCCATTGAAACCGATGAAGGCTGGCTGCTGATTTACCACGGTGTCATCAACACCTGCAACGGCTATGTATACCGCATTGGTGCTGCTCTGCTGGATATTGACGAGCCGTGGAAGGTAAAATACCGCGGCAAGGATTACCTGCTGGCTCCTCATGAGCTGTATGAGTGTGTAGGCGACGTGCCGAACGTGACCTTCCCCTGCGCCACCTTGACGGATGCCGCGACCGGTCGTATTGCGATGTACTACGGCTGTGCCGATACCGTGACCGGTCTGGCGTTCACCACGGTGGATCGTGTATTGGACTATATCAAGAAGAACTCTTTCTGATGTTAAAGGGGCAAAGAGATGCCACAGGATAACATTGCTGATACCACGATTTCGGTGTAGATACGTTCCACTAACGCAAACAAAAATGCAAAAAACAGCCAGCTTTGAATTGCTGGAAGCCTCGTTATGAGGGAAAGGAAAGACCTATGCGCACCATTGATTTTCTTGACAAGCGCGTCACAGGTATCTGCAATGAGCTGAAAAAGCTTTCTGTAAAACAGAAGTTTGAAACGAGCGACTGGCTCATAAAGCCGGGCAACTTCCTGCGCCCGGAAGATGCCGATGCAGACCCTGCACCGTTTGAACCCTTTGACAGCCGCACCATGCATTGGTACGGACCGGACAAGCATTACTGGTTCCGCGCGGATGTGACCGTACCGCAGGAAATGGACGGCAAACCGCTGTGGATGCACGTCTGCACCCAGATTGATGAGTGGGACGATGCCAAAAACCCGCAGTTCCTGCTGTTTGTGGACGGCAAGGTGACACAGGGCGTGGATATGAACCACCGCGACATCCTGCTGGACCGCTGCGCCAAGGGCGGTCAAAAGTACCGTCTGGAATTGCAGTCCTACACCGGAATCCTGCATACCGAATTCAACCTGATTGTAGACCTGCGGGAAATCGACCCGAAATTGAGGGTCTTTACTACGATATGGTTGTGCCGCTGGAGGCTTTTCCCCGGTTGGAAGAGGACGGCAAAGCCCGCCGCGATCTGGAAAACGTGCTGAACGAGGCTGTCAATCTGATCGACCTGCGCACACCTTATAACGAGAGCTTCTATCAGAGCATTGCTGCTGCCCGCCGGTATCTGGCAAAAGCACTTATACCGACCTTGCCGGTCATGAGGAAGTCATTGACAAGCTGCATTGGTCACACGCACATTGACGTGGCATGGTGGTGGACTGTTGCACAGACCCGGGAAAAAGTGTGCCGCAGTTTTGCAACTGTGCTGAAACTGATGGACGAATACCCCAACTACAAGTTTATGTCCAGCCAGCCGCAGCTGTATTACTTCCTGAAGCAGCGCTACCCCGAGCTGTATGAGCAGATCAAACAGCGCGTGACAGAGGGACGCTGGGAACCCGAAGGCGGTATGTGGGTTGAAGCAGACTGCAACCTGACCAGCGGAGAAAGTCTGGTGCGCCAGTTCCTGTACGGCAAGCGTTTCTTCAAGGAAGAGTTCGGTGTGGACAACCGCATCCTCTGGCTGCCGGACGTATTCGGCTATTCGGGCGCACTGCCGCAGATTATGGCAAAGTGCGGCATTGATTATTTCATGACCACAAAACTGGCATGGAACCAGTTCAACAAAATGCCTTACGACACCTTCAAGTGGCGCGGCATTGACGGCACCGAAATCCTGACCCACCTTGTCACAACGCTGGGGGTCGGTCAGAGCGAGAATGACTTCTTCACGACTTACAACGGCATCCTGCATCCCGATGCGCTGATCGGCGGCTGGCACCGCTACCAGCAGAAGGACATCAACAATGATATCCTGATTTCCTACGGTTACGGTGACGGCGGCGGCGGTCCGACCCGCGCCATGCTGGAAACCTCCACCCGTATGGAAAAGGGCATCGAGGGACTGCCCAAAGTGCGTCAGGCATTTGCACGCACCTACTTTGATGAGCTGGCTGAGCGTGTGAAGGACAACCGCCGCCTGCCACATGGAAGGTGAACTCTACTTTGAGTATCACCGCGGCACATACACCTCCATGGCGCGCAACAAGCGTTCCAACCGTAAGATTGAGCTGCACATGATGGACTTGGAACTGCTCAGCCTGCTGGCACAAGCCAAGGTCGCATACCCAGAGGCAGAAATCGACAAGCTGTGGCATGGAATCCTCATCAATCAGTCCATGATATTCTGCCCGGTTCCTCCATCCACGAAGTATACGAAGTCACCAAAAAAGAATATGCCGAGATGGAAGCCGAAATCACGGCACTGCGCGAGGAGCGCCTAAATGCACTGACCCCCGCAGGCGAAGGTGTTACCGTGTACAACACCACCGGCTTTGCCCGCAGCGATGTGGTTGAACTGGGCGACTGCAAGGCAGAGGCTTTGCAGGACGAGGCCGGCAATGTTTATCCCGTACAGAAAACAGCCGAGGGTGCTGTGGCGTTCCTGAACAACCTGCCTGCCAAGGGCAGCAAAACGTTTGCGGTCGTACCGGCACAGGTTTCGGCTGCGCCTTTTGAAATTGCGACCGATGGACATAAGATTGACACCCCGTTCTATACTGTCACCTTTGATGAACACGGTCAGATGACCGGCATCTTTGACAAAGAGAACCGCCGCGAAGTGCTCAAGCCCGGTCAGGCAGGCAACCTCTTCCGCGTATATGAGGATAAGCCCATCTATTATGACAACTGGGATATCGATATTTTCTATACCGAAAAGTTCTGGGATGTCACCGACCTGCAGGACTTCACATGGACGGAGAACGGTCCCGTGCGCGCCACACTGCACATCGAACGCAATTACAGCAACTCCACCCTGGTGCAGGATATCCATTTCTATGCAAAGCAGCGCCGGATTGAGTTTGTTACAACCGTGGACTGGCACGAACACCAGAGCCTGCTGAAGGTTCACTTCCCGGTAAATGTCCATACTGACGAAGCTACGTTTGAAATCCAGTACGGCAACCTGACCCGCAAGACGCACGCCAACACCAGCTGGGATCGCGCACGCTTTGAAAGCTGCGGTCAGAAGTGGATGGACCTGAGCGAAGGACATTACGGCGTCAGTATGCTGAACGACTGCAAGTACGGTCATTCGTCAAGGTTCTGTGATTGGGCTGACCCTGATTAAGTCCGGCATTGAGCCGAATCCTACCACGGATCAGGAAGTTCACCATTTCACATACGCCATTTATCCGCACGCCGAAAAATGGCAGGCAGCCGGCACGGTGCCGCAGGCGTTCTTCCTGAACCAGCCCGCGTTGGCTGTGCAGGGCGGAAAGCCGGGCGAAAGCTTCAGCCTTGCCGGACTGGATGCACCCAATGTGGTGCTGGAAACCATCAAACGCGCCGAGGATGGCGATGGTGCCATTGTGCGTATGTATGAGTGCGAGAACAGCCTGACAAATGTCACCCTGGACTGGAACCTTCCCTTCCATGCGGCAGAAAGCTGCAACTGTCTGGAACAGCCCGACGCGAGCCGGTTGAAGTCAAAGACGCAAGATTACCTTTACGGTAAAGCCGTATGAAATCAAGACAATTCGTATCCGTTAAATAACAAAGTCCGAACATTCTGCACGGCGGTTGGCAATGCGCCCGCCGCCCGTGCCTTTTTTTTGGAGGAAATGATGATGGAGTTTATTCCGAATCCACATAAGATCGAACACCTGTAGGGGTTCATATGCTGGACAATCAGAGCCGAATCACCCTGTGGCAGACCGAACCCGCCGCGTTGCTTTATGCACAGATGCTGCAGGGCTGCCTGCGGGAGTACGCCGGGCTGGAAGTGCCGTTCACCCGCGGTAAGCCCCGGGCAGGTGACGCCGTACTTACGGTGGATACCGCCCTGCCGCAAAACCGTTACACGCTGAGCATTATGCCGGAATGCATCACGCTGAAAGCCGGCAGCGATGAAGCACTCTGCAACGGTGTGCAGACACTGTGCCAGTATATTGAACAGCACGGAGCCGTACTGCCCGCACTGGAAATTGAGGACTGGCCCGATCTTGCCAACAGAGGCTATTATCAGGACTGCTCCCGCGGACGTGTCCCGAAGCTGGACTACCTGAAACAGGTGCAGATATTCTCTGCCGCTACAAGATCAACCAATGGCAGCTTTATATTGAGCACACCTATCTTTTCCGTGACCTGAGCGAAGCATGGCGTGAGGATACGCCGCTGACCGCGCAGGAGATCATGGAGCTGGATGATTACTGCGCAGCCCGGCACATTGAACTCGTTCCTTCCCTGTCTACCTTCGGGCATATGTATCGCATTCTCAGCACAAAAACCTGTTGCGACCTCTGCGAGCTGCCTGACTCGGAAAAGATTCCGTTCAGTTATACCTATGCAGGGAATCACCATACCCTGAACGTATCCAATCCCGATGCGCTGGGGTTTGTAAAAGGGCTGATTGACGAATACCGCCCGCTTTTCCGCAGCAGCAAATTCAATATCTGTGATGACGAAACGTTCGATTTGGGCAAGGGGCGTAGCAAGGCACTCGCCGAGGAGCAGAGCGAGCGCAGCCTGTATCTCAGCCATGTGAAAGCGCTGTGCGAATATCTTGTTGCACAGGGAGTGACACCGCAGTTCTGGGGCGACATCATGTGGCGCTTCCCGGAAAGCTGTGCCGAGTTGCCCAAAGAAACCATCTGCTTGAACTGGGGCTATCTGCCGCATCAGCGGGAAAATGAGATTCGGGATATTGCCGCCAGCGGGATTACACAGTATGCCTGCCCCGGCGTTTGTGGCTGGAACCGTTGGATGCCTCTGATGTACAATTCTTACCTGAATATCCGTACCATGTGCCACCATGCACACAAGTACAACGCCATCGGCCTTTTGAACACGGACTGGGGCGATTATGGTCATGTCAATGACCCGCGCCTGACGATTCCGGGCGTCCTGTACGGTGCAGCGTTCGGTTGGAATGCAGAGCCTGTGGAATTTGACGAGCTGAACGAAGCCGTTTCCCGCCTGTATTACGGCGATACCACCGGGCAGTTTGTCGGCCTGATGGCAAAACTGCAGGACTATGAAGTCTTTGACTGGCGGAATACCGTCAACTGGATGGAATGTGATGAGAAAACCCGCGCCGAGATCCTTTCTGAGGTTGACTTTACAAAGATTGACGATGCCAACCGCGCCGTAGAAAAGGCAAAGGCGGATATCCTTGCGGACGCAGCAAACCTTCCTGCCGGCAAAAAGCAGATTGTACAGGTACTCTGCCAGACGGCAGACATCATTGTGCTGTGGAACCGTATTGGCGCATGGCTCAATGCAGGCTGCCCGCACGGCCCCGAAGCAGATGCCATGGCAGCCGCGCTGGAACACTGGCTGCAGCGCTACCGTGCGCAGTGGCGTCAGGTCAGCAAAGAAAGCAGCCTGCCGGTTCTGACAAACCTGATCTGCCGTTACGCGGATCTTCTTCGCGGACGCGCTTACGGAACCGTGGAGGCGCCTGCCGGGAGGTAAGCCATGGGCTGGCTTTATCAGCTGTTTTTTCCTGCGCATACACCGACCGAAAATGAACTGGAAATGGGTCGCTACCGGATTATTGCCGAAGGCGCAGTGGCCGGCGTGATTTATGCCGTTGCCACCGGCAACTTTCTGGCCGGGTATTTGAGCAGCCTTGGGGCGTCCGTATCCTTATGCGCCGCAGCGGCCATGATACCGTCTTTCGGGTGCGTACTGCAGTTTATCTCGCCCTTTGTGTTTGAACGGATGCACCACCGCAAACTGGCTATATGGCTTATGTGCGTGGTGTTCCGGCTTTCGGTCAGCAGCATCCTGCTG
>ENA-OQCS01001351-OQCS01001351.1-human-gut-metagenome-genome-assembly--contig:-NODE-1351-length-12752-cov-2.519604_pt1 | contig 12752 bp, 19 predicted proteins | sample MGYA00242757_ERZ504575 | MGnify/ENA primary metagenome ERZ504575 (study PRJEB26092, sample SAMD00036297) | human gut metagenome | host: Homo sapiens | study: EMG produced TPA metagenomics assembly of...
AACGTATTTTAAAGGTACAATTAATAAGAAAGGAGTTCGCCTAAGAGCGAAGAGACAAAAGAAAATGGCAGAACATATCAGAGTACTGTTGACAGAAGAGGAAGTAGATAAGAGAATTCAGGAGATCGGAGAACAGATTAGTAAGGACTATGCAGGTAAGCAGGTACACCTTGTATGTGTACTGAAGGGCGGCAGCTTCTTCATGTGTGAGCTGGCAAAACGTATCACCGTTCCCGTATCTCTGGATTTCATGTCTGTATCCAGCTATGGCAGCGACACCAAGTCCAGCGGTGTGGTGAAGATCGTAAAAGACCTGGATGAATCCCTGAAGGATAAGGATGTTATCGTAGTAGAGGATATCGTAGACAGTGGAAGAACCTTAAGTTATCTGTTAGAGATGCTTCGTGACAGAGGACCGGCTTCTTTACGTCTGTGCACTCTGTTGGACAAGCCGGAGAGAAGAGTCATCGATGTTCATGTAGATTATACCGGATTTAATATTCCCGATGAATTTGTAGTGGGCTACGGTCTGGATTATGATCAGAGATATCGTAATCTGCCTTACATCGGTGTGGTAGAATTCGATTAAGCAATACGAAGATGTAGGAGGCCCGTGAAGTTGAAACAAAACGGCAGAACAATTAATTCTTATTTTATTTTTATCATACTTCTGGTCATGGTGATCGTAGGACTCAATCTGTTGAGCAACCGGGAAGAGGACTATACCAGAGCAGAATTCATCGCAGATCTGGATGCCGGAAATGTATCTGAGATCGTAATACAGCCGAATGGAGAAGCCCCTACGGCTATCTGGAGATCCAGATGAAGAACGGATTGAATCATAAGCTGTATGCTACGGATATCACCGAGCTGGAGACATTAGTCCGCGAGTACGGATTTGATCCCGTAGTGAATGACATTGAGAGAGAGAACTGGTTCCTTACTTATATGCTGCCAATGCTGGTAGTACTGGCTGTAGGTGTATTCGTTTTCATGATGATGAATGCCCAGCAGGCCGGTGGCGGTAACGGTAAAATGATGAACTTGGCAAGAGCCGGGCCAAAATGTCCATAGGTGACAAGAGCGTCACCTTTGCACAGGTAGCCGGTCTGAAGGAGGAAAAAGAGGAACTGGAGGAAATCGTCGATTTTCTGAAAGAACCCGGAAAATACACCGGCGTCGGTGCGAGGATTCCCAAGGGTGTTCTGTTGGAGGGACCTCCCGGAACCGGTAAGACTCTGCTGGCGAAAGCCGTGGCAGGCGAAGCCGGAGTACCTTTTTTCAGCATCTCCGGATCTGATTTCGTGGAAATGTTCGTCGGTGTCGGCGCATCCCGTGTGCGCGATCTGTTTGAAGAGGCGAAGCACAATGCGCCCTGTATCGTGTTCATCGATGAGATCGATGCCGTGGCAAGACGCCGTGGTACCGGTATGGGCGGCGGACACGATGAGAGAGAGCAGACCCTGAACCAGTTACTGGTAGAGATGGACGGTTTCGGTGTCAACGAAGGCATTATCGTCATGGCAGCTACGAACCGTGTGGATATTCTCGATCCCGCGATCCTGCGTCCCGGACGATTTGACCGTAAGGTAGCGGTAGGGACTCCGGATGTGGGTGGCAGAGAAGAAATACTGAAGGTACATGCGAAGAACAAGCCACTGGGAGATGATGTGAATCTACAGCAGCTCGCACAGACTACCGCAGGATTCACCGGAGCGGATCTGGAGAATCTGTTGAACGAGGCAGCGATCATCGCAGCGAAGGAGAACCGCTCCTTTATCGCGAATAAAGATGTTAAGAGGGCGTTTATCAAAGTAGGAATCGGTGCGGAGAAGAAGAGCCGTATTATTTCCGACAAGGAGAAGAAGATTACGGCATATCACGAAGCAGGTCATGCGATCCTGTTCCATGTGCTGCCGGATGTGGGACCTGTCTACAGCGTATCCATTATTCCTACCGGCGTAGGGGCAGCCGGTTACACCATGCCTCTGCCGGAAAAGGATGAGATGTTCGCCACCAAGAGCCGCATGCTCCAGGATATCATGGTATCTTTGGGCGGACGTATCGCAGAGGAGATCATCTTCGGAGATATTACCACCGGAGCATCCAGTGACATTAAGAAAGCCACCAAGACAGCCCGCCGTATGGTAACCCGTTACGGAATGTCTGATAATATCGGAGTCATCTGCTATGATGATGACGATGATGAAGTCTTCATCGGTAAGGATCTGGCACATGCCAAGGCTCACAGTGAGGAGATTTCCGGTGAGATCGATAAGGAAGTCAAGAGGATCATAGATGACTGCTATACCAAGGCAAAAGACATTATTATGCAGCATGAGAATGTACTTCACAGTTGTGCTAAGCTGCTGCTAGAAAAAGAAAAGATCAACCGAGAAGAGTTTGAAGCACTTTTTGTATAGGAAAAGATTTTCGAGGGTGTTTCGTAGATTTGGTAGTATTGTACAAACCGCTTTTGTGAAAAATATACAAAAACAAATATTCATTTTTGTAATATTTGTGAATTTTGAGAATAGTAAAAACTAGTAGTGCATGCTATTATAATACTCGTAACCCCCCCAATACATTATATAGTTTTTTGCTATACCCCATAAGAAAGAAATACCTTCTCTAAAAAGGACAGTCCTCCCAAGACTGTCCTTTTTACCGTTCAAAAACAAGGCAGGCTGTTGTCAGATGTACGGAAAAAGGGTATAATTACATATGTGTGTGCTGCACAGGTAAGAATAGCAGGAGCATAATATAGATAGTAAGACATTAGTCTCAGAAAGGATAGATACTATGGATCTGGAGCGATTACGTCGAACAGAATATAACCAGCAGTATATTGCTGCCATGAGACCCGTATTTAACAGAAGAGCTCTTTTTACAGATACAAGTGCGGAGTATGTGATTCCGGAAGAGCCGGAACCTTATTCCGAGGTGACGATCCGTTTCCGTACCGCCAGGAATAACGTGGACAGGATATTCCTCGTAAGCGGTGGGCAGAAGCATCTCATGGTACGAGTGGAGGGCGATAATGATTTTGATTATTATGCTTATGTGATGCGTCTGGATGACCAGAAGGTATCTTACTATTTTGAGGTACAGACCGGCAGGATCACGGGTATTTTTGATATGAGAGGATTGGTGCAGGAGGTCAACGAGTATTATGACTTTATCATCATTCCCGGCTTCCATACTCCCGACTGGGCAAAAGGTGCGGTAATGTACCAGATCTATACCGATCGTTTCTGCAATGGCGATCCCTCCAATGATGTGCTGACCAATGAATACTGCTATATCGGGGAGCCGGTGCACCGTGTAGAGGACTGGGGACGGTATCCTGCACAGATGGATGTCCGTGAGTTCTACGGAGGAGACCTGCAGGGCGTATTGGACAAGATGGACTACCTGCAGGAGCTGGGGGTTGAGGTGATCTATTTTAACCCTCTGTTCGTATCCCCGTCCAACCATAAATACGATATTCAGGATTATGATTATATTGATCCCCATCTGGTAAGATCGTCAGTGATGAGGGAGAGCTACTTCCGGATGGACAGCGGGAGAACCGTTTCGCTTCCCGCTATATCGACCGCGTGACCAATAAGGCGAACTTAGAGGCGAGCAACGAGATGTTTGCCCAGGTAGTGGCAGAGGCGCATCGCAGAGGCATGAGAGTCATATTGGACGGTGTGTTCAACCACTGTGGATCCTTTAATAAATGGATGGACAGAGAACGTATTTACGAGAATGCGGAAGGCTATGACAAGGGTGCTTATGTCAGCGCAGACAGCCCTTACCGGAATTATTTTGATTTTCATAATCAGGCAGCATGGCCTTATAACAATTCTTATGACGGATGGTGGGGACATGATACCCTGCCGAAGCTGAATTACGAAGGTTCTCAGGAACTGATGGATTACGTTCTTCACGTTGCAAAAAAATGGGTATCTCCGCCTTATAATGTGGACGGCTGGAGACTGGATGTGGCGGCAGACTTAGGTCACAGCCAGGAGTTCAATCATCATTCTGGCAGGAATTCCGGAAAGCGGTAAAAGAGGCCAATCCGGAGGCAATCATTCTGGCAGAGCATTACGGCAATACCAGAGACTGGCTGCAGGGCAACGAATGGGATACTGTCATGAACTACGATGCGTTCATGGAGCCCGTGACCTGGTTCCTCACCGGTATGGAGAAGCACAGCGATGACTACAGAGAGGATCTGCTCGGTAATGCAGAGAGCTTCTGGGGAGCCATGCGGCATCATACCTCCAGTTTTTCTATGCCCAGCTGGCAGGTGGCTATGAATGAACTGTCCAACCATGATCATTCCCGTTTCCTGACGAGAACGAACCATAAGGTGGGACGTACCAATACTTTAGGCCCCCAGGCTGCGGAGCAGGGCATCAATAAGGCAGTGTTCAGGGAGGGCGTTGTGATCCAGATGACCTGGACGGGCGCACCGACGATCTACTACGGAGATGAAGCGGGCGTCTGCGGATTCACAGATCCCGACAACCGGAGAACCTATCCCTGGGGACATGAGGATCAGGTGCTGCTGTCGTTTCACAAGGATATTATCCGCCTGCGCCGTGAAAACGAGGAACTGCGTACCGGTTCCCTGAAAATGCTGGAGAATGATTATAACTTCATCTCCTACGGGCGTTTTAACCGCAAGGGACAGTGTGCGATCCTGATCAACAATAACAATCATCATCACCAAGGAGATCCATGTATGGGAGATCGGGGTTCCTAAGACAGGTAAGATGAAAGTGATCCTGCAGTCCAGAGATGACGGATATTGCATGGAAGGCGCGGAGTATGAGATCAAGGCAGGGAAGATCCTGATCGAGATGCCCCAGACTTCCGCGACAATCCTGAAGTATGTGCAGGAATAACGTGTAGAAAAAAATATAATTTACCAAAGACAGAGAGGATTTCAGATGTTTACCATCATCATAACCCTGCTGTTGCCGCTGGTATCCTTAGGGATCTGGCGGCAATATGTTTTGAAAAATAATGGAAGCACCGGGAAGACGGTGACCGGAAGTAAGGAGCGTATGTTCTTCGTTATGCAACCTGTCTGATGATCATGCTTTTTGTGCCGTGGGTATTGCTTTCCCTGACCGGCAATGACGACAATACAATTTTGCGAAAACTCGTAGAATCCCGGGAATATGCAGTCAAAGTGCTGAGCCTGGAAATCTGCATCATGCTGGCATATACCATTTGTGAACTGTTCGTGGAAGAGGCGAAAGCCGGTAAACATGAGAAGATTCACAGTGTTATGACTAAAATCGCCGACAGCAAAGGATGGAACATTGTATACAGATACATAGGACCGGTCGTGGTACTGGCATTCAGTGTGCTGGTGATCTGTCTCAATTTCAGCATGATGTCCGACCGGGTGCTGTGGGGAGATGAAGCTTTTTCTGCAAATACTGCACATAAGAGCGTCGGTGGTATCTTGCAGGTGCTGTATTACTGGGATAATCATCCGCCGCTGTATTATTACTGGCTGAAACTGTTTGGAACCCTGTTCGGATTCAGCGTTCCGGTATTCCATCTGGCTTCATTGGTACCGTTTGCCATTGGTATCGTGCTGGCACTGACAGTGATACGGAAACATTTCGGTATGCTCCCGACCACATTTTTCGTGATGATATCGGGTCTGGGACAGGCGTGCCTGGAATATAATCTGGAAGTTCGTATGTATGCACTTGCCTTTTTGTGTGTAATGGGTTGCTTTTACTGTTCTTACCGTGTAATAGCGGATGGCACCAGGAAGACCTGGACCGGAATGGTATTGTGGGCACTGGGCGCGGCATATTCTCACTATTATGCTCTGGTAGCGTGGGCATTATGATGTTTTTCACCGGAGTGGCAGTGTGGATCAAATACCGCGGTAAGACCTGGACAAAAGGTGTATTGGCAATCGTGGCATTTTTGATCGGCTATGCTCCCTGGCTGTATTTTTTCTATGCGGGATTGAAAAATGTCAGCAGAGGCTGGTGGATGACGGAGATCCTCGGGCTGGATAAGAGCCTGGAGATCGTCATGGGCGGCAGACGGATGAATGTAATTGTATTTCCGTTGCTGTTAGTACTGCTGATAGTGACGCTGGTGACGGATTCGTCCCTGTTTTCCATGGGAGAAGAGGGTATTCGTCTGCAGAAGCCGTCAGTAAAAAGATGGTCTGACAAAACTTACGCCATGGTAGTAGGTGCCTGCACGATCCTGGGAACGCTGGCATTTGCGTATCTGCTGAGTGTTGTAATGGCACCGATGCTGGCGCAGAGATATCTGTATCCGTTAAGTGCAGTGGCGATCATGATGCTGGTCATCGGCAGCAGCCGGGTGCTGGAACTGGTGACGGAGCTGGAGAACCGGTCCTGGAAGGGCCTGGAGCTGTCAGCCCGATTGCTGTTTGTGCTGTTACTGCTTGTAATGTTTGGCATGGGAATACAGAATTACCGGGAATCTTATGGCAGTTATGAACAGCAGAAGGTAGAGACTGACAAGACTCTGGATCTGATCGGCACGCCCGAAGAGGATGTGCAGATGGTCACCAACGGGGTGAAACATCTGGGATGGACAGTATTGTATTATTATTACCCCGATAATGAGATTGTAAACGGCGATTACAACCAGGCAGAATCCGACAGATTCTGGTACTTTACACCGGATGCCATGAGCGATGATGCTGTTGCCGGATTACAGCAGGATGGATATCAGGTGACCGATCACGGGCAGATGCAGCTGGCACAGTATCCGTTTTATCTGTACTATATTGAAGCAGTTCAGCCTGCGCCATTCGCAAAGTCGCATTAGCACGCTTTGAGTGCGATTACCCAATTGTCGCTTCTGTCATCCTATGGCTGACTTTTACACTAAAATAAGAAAAAATATCTTGCAATTTGTGTGAACATATGCTACAATTTCACATTGTTAGGGCACTTTGCCTGACATGGATGGATTCCCGAGTGGCCAAAGGGGACAGACTGTAAATCTGCTGCAAATTGCTTCGGTGGTTCGAATCCACCTCCATCCATTTGCGTTGATGAGCTCAATGGAACAGTGCTTAGCGCGTAAGTCCATGCAGTCGAGTATAACGCAATGCGTCCGCTGGTGTGGCGGAATAGGCAGACGCAAGGGACTTAAAATCCCTCGGGGGCAACTCCGTGCCGGTTCAAGTCCGCCACCAGCATTCCTCAAATCCTTGAAAATCAAGGGTTTGAGGATTTTTAGGATGACTATTGGGTGATCTGCCCTAAAGCTATGCGCACCTTTTCTAAATAATCTGGTTTTGCAAATTTTTAAAAATTTTCTGTATTCATTCGGTTATAGATTCAAATATATAAATAATCACGTCTTTGGAATATTCACCACACATTTTTCAGAGAAATTTAATTGCAGTAGAAAGTGCAACATGATAATATGAACTTAGAAAGAGGGGAAACTATGGCAGAAGATAAAACAGCAGGGTTATACAGAATCAAGACAGGATTAACAAGCTGATCGATGGACTTACTTTATTCGATGATGATCTGATGAGCAGGGTATTTGATAAGAATATAGAAGCAACGGAGCTATTGCTTAGAATCATTCTGGAGAGAAAGATCAAGGTTATCAGTGTAAACGGACAGGAAGAAATGAAAAGCGCTGCAGTCGGGGGACGTAATATCACGCTTGATGTACATGCACTGGATGAAAACGGAGAGAAAATGGACATTGAGGTACAGGGAAACTCCGAAGGTGCTCACATAAGGAGAGCAAGATACCATAGCAGTGTCCTTGATTCCAGAATGTTGAAAGAAGGTCAGGAATTTAAGGAAATCAAGGATTCTTATGTGATCTTTATTTATAAGCGTGACAAATTTCAAGAGGGTTTGCCATTGTACCATATTGACCGATATGTAAGAGAGACCGGGAAACTATTTGAGGACGGATCACATATAATATATGTAAACGGCAACTATAAGGGTGATGATGAAATTGGACATCTTATGCAGGACTTTCATCAGACAGACCCGGATAATATGCATTACAAAGAACTGTCACAGGGAGTAAGACATTTCAAAGAAGTAGAGGAAGGACGTGATACCATGTGTGAAGCAGTACAGGAATATGCAAAGGAATACGCAAAAACGGAAAAGGCAGAGATAGTTGAAAACTTTATGAAGAATATGAACTTGACACTGGAGCAGGCGCTTGATGCAGCCGGTATCCAGGGGGAAGAAAGGGAAGCAATTATTCAGCTATTGCAAAAACAGGAGTAGGATATATAGGGTAAAAATTGGGTGACTTGAAAGGGTGACTACCGCCAAAGCCTTATCCTTTCTACGTTTTTCAAAAGTCGTGTCCCTTCAAGTCCGGCCACCAGCATACTTAATTAGTGAGAGGAACACGGTAGAAATGCCGCGTTTCTCTTATTTTATTGTGAATGATAAAAAGATGGGATATAGTTATATATAAATAACAGTAATGTATTCTCAAGTCAAAGATGAGGTGATAATATGCTGACAAATACAATGAAAGAGGATTTGATTCACGGATTGATAGATATTTTTTCTAGTAATATTTTGGCAGTAATATTGTACGGATCTGTTGCTAGAAATGATAATACAGATGAGAGCGATATTGATATTGCAATTATTGTAAAAAACGAAATGGATGATGCAACAAAGGAACGGTTCATTCGTTGGTCAGCGGAATTAGATCTTCGATATGACAGAGTATTTTCTATCATTGATATTCAGGAAGAAAACATGGAGAAATGGGGAAATGTTTTGCCGTTTTATCACAATATACAGAAGGAGGGGATAATTCTTTGGAAAGCAGAATAACAATTCCTTTTACACTTCATGGAATAGAAGAAAATTTCACCGTAGAATACACGCAAGGTACAGATCCCAAGGCCATTGGCTATGATGCCATTCAGGGATTTCCGATAGATAAAATATGTTGCACAGGTTATCCGGTAATGCATGGTTACTTTGAACATATGAATGCGACCGGTTATCGGAGATCTTGTGGGTTCATTCAATTCGTGGAAAGAATTGAAAATTATGGGGAAAACAGAGAGCTTTCCATAGATGTCAGTGATGAAAATCTGGAAAAAGGGAATCCATATTTTGCGTATGGTTATCCGGCAGAAATATTTGATGCGCCCTGTTGTAATTTGGCTGGGTGTAGACACTTGAAATGGACAGCTTATACCTATCTAGTAGATCTGCCCTCTCGAATGAATGGCAATAAACTGAAATTCCTGGGCGGATACTCCTGGGGATATGAAGAGGATGAGAACGGTCCACAGAGATACTACCGCTAGAGATATTGACGGAAAATGACTGGGAAAAGCATGCAACGGAAAAAGGAATATTAAAGGTGTTCCCAATAAAAGGAGGCTGTACTGTTAAGTTATGAAGAATAGATATAAACGAAAATTGATATTCGCTATTGCAATTTTATGTTTGAGCTTAGTAAGCTGTAAAAGTAAAACAGAGCCAATTAATAATATTGCATCATGGACGCCGGATGATGATTGGGCAATAAATGGAATTGATATTAGAGATGATTATGCCAATTTCATACTATTATATCAAGACTGGGAACTGGCAAATGTGGAAATTTCAAAATTTGCAGAACCATCATGGATTGGTCGGGAGGAAACAGTATGAATTATTATATCAGTGATCTGCATTTGTTTCATGAAGCGGCGATACGTTTCGATGACCGTCTTCCGGGATCTGGAGGAAATGCATACAGAGATCGTAAAACGGTGGAATGAAAAGGTGAATAACGGCGATACCGTATATATCCTGGGGGATGTGAGCATGCGCGGTAAGAACGAGAATCTAATCGCTCTGGTGGCAATCCTGAAGGGAAAAAAGGTCCTGATCCGTGGCAATCACGATGACGTGTCCGACCTCAGATACCGACAGCTTTTTTCGGAAGTCTGTGATTATAAGGAGATTCGGGACTCCATAGCCGGGAAAAGCTATGAGCTGGTATTATGTCATTACCCGATCTTTAGTTGGAAGCACATGAGTCGCGGCACCATTCTGCTCTACGGACACACCCATAACAGCCCGGAGGACGATTATTTCAGAAGTGTCTGGTCGGGATGAAGGACAACGACTGCCGTCACATTGGTGACAGTGGCATACAGGCGTACAATGTTGGCTGCATGAAACCCTGGATGGATTACGAGCCGAGAAGCCTGCAGGAGATCATTAAGATGAAGTTTGTGGAAAATGGAAACTGATAATATAAAAACAGCAGATCCCGCCAGATCTGCTGTTTTTCTCTGTGTATATGAGCGTGAAAAACACACTTCTATCATAAAATAAAGGATACTTTATTACTTAAAACTTCTCAGCGAAGCTCTTGTAATACTCGTCAAAAAACTCGTTAACCTTTTCCATGATCTTCTTCATAATATTCACCCTTAACCTTTCCAAGACAAATGAACTGTTGACTTTGTTGTTACGTTTAAGGGGTCAGGCCTGACTTCCTTTTGATGATTATAATTTACCATATTGCGCTTATAATGTGAAATACATATAATAGAAGTATAATAATACCTAAAAAGTATAATAAAAGAAAATACAACATGTTACAAAATAGAAAGATTAAGTTGGTTTTTGGAAAAAGCATGGAAGGAGGATGCTGGGAAGATGGAATTGCGACATATCCGGTATTTCAAGGCAGTGGCGGAGGAGAAAAGCTTCACAAAAGCCGCGGAGCAGCTGGCGATCGCGCAGCCGCCCTTAAGCCGTCAGATCAGGATCTGGAGGCGGAACTGGGGACGACATTGTTCCTTCGGACGCCCCATAAAGTGTCCCTGACAGAAGAGGGAGAGCTTTTCCTGCAATATGCGAATCAGATCCTGGATCTGGTGAACCGGTCGGAGGAGGATGTCAGAGAACGCAAGGAAGGATTGCAGGGAACGTTATATATTGCGTCGGTAGAGGGCTGCGGTCCCAGACTTTTCGCGGAATGGATCGCGGGATTCAGACAGAAACATCCCCATGTGCAGTATAATCTGTGGAATGGGAATACGGATGATGTGAATAATCGTGTGACGAAGGGATTATGCGAGATCGCCATGATCACGGCGCCCTACAATACGGAGGAATTCGAGGTCCTGCCGGTCTATGAGGAACCCTGGGTAGCGGTAATTCCCAAGGGACATCCCTTGTACGCGGAGGAAAATGACCCGGTGAAGCCTTCGGAACTGTTACCCTACGACCTGCTGATCCCCTCCCGGGAGTCCCGTAAGGGAGAGATCGACAAATGGTTCGAGGGAACGGGGCATGCACCGGTGATCCGGGGGCGCATCGCTCATATGATGAATGCTTATGAGCTGAGTCTGCACGGAGTCGGGATCTCGATTTATCCGGCATCCATTTCTTCCCTGATCCGGGACAAAGATGTCTGTGTGCGGGAAGTGGAGCATCCCGATGCCCATGCGTCCTATGCACTGATCTGGAATAAAAATCATACACTGTCCCATGTGGCTGAAGAATTTATCGCTTATGTAAAAGAAGAATCCGGACAGCAGATGTACTATGCCTGAATTAATGCAACCGATACGTCATTCACATTTGTGCCGGTAGCTCCTGTCTTGTCAAAAGAAAGGAAAGCCCTTATACTTGGAAGCAGGAGGGTAATACGATGAATATTACGGTATATCTGGGAGCAAATGAAGGAAATGATCCTTCTCTGAGGAAAGCTGTGCGTGAGTTGGGAACCTGGATCGGTGAAAGCGGTAACCGTCTGGTATACGGTGGATCTAAATCCGGTCTCATGGGAGAGATCGCGGAGAGCGTATTACAGGCTGGCGGAGAGGTGACCGGCGTGGAACCGCAGTTTTTCATCGATATGGAATATCAGTATGATGCCATTACGGAGCTGATCGTCACGAAGGACATGTCAGAACGCAAGACGAAAATGATCGAACTGGGAGATGTATTTATTGCTTTTCCCGGCGGAACCGGAACGCTGGAAGAGATCTCCGAAGTGATGTCCAAGGTGTCATTAAAGCACCTGGACGCACCCTGCATCCTCTATAACCTTAACGGCTATTATGACAGCCTGAAAGCACTGTTATCACATATGACGGAGATGGGATTGTCCTCGCCGGAGAGACAGGAAGGCATTTATTTTGCCAGGGATCTGTCGGAAATCCGCAAGATCATAGAAAATCAGCGGAGCAATGCAACGACCACTCCGCCGGAAAATACACAAGGTATAGGAAATCAGCTAGGCTAACAGGTTAAAACACATAACTGAAATGCCCAGCACCACCAGGATCACACCGGTGACGCGGTTCAGGGTCTTGGGGGTCGCCTTGTTGGCGAACAGTGCAGCGATCCGCGCCCAGATCAGGGTAAATACAACGCACAGGATCCATACCGTCCAGTCAGGCATACCGCCGATGGCAAAATGGGAGGCAGCACCGGTAAATGCGGTAAATGCCATGATGAAGACGCTGGTTCCTACAGCGGTCTTCAGTTCATAACCCAGAACAGAGGTCAGGATCAACAGCATCATCATACCGCCGCCGGCGCGACGAAACCGCAGATGAAGCCGATCAGCATACCGCATACCAGAGACTGGATGGCTCTTTTTTTCGCGGAGACGCCTGCATGGCTTCCTTGGTGGTCATTACGGGACGGACGATGAATTGATACCTAACAGGAAAGTCATGAACACGGAGAAATTTCCCATGGTAGCGGAAGGGC
>ENA-OQCS01001352-OQCS01001352.1-human-gut-metagenome-genome-assembly--contig:-NODE-1352-length-12751-cov-1.912706_pt1 | contig 12751 bp, 19 predicted proteins | sample MGYA00242757_ERZ504575 | MGnify/ENA primary metagenome ERZ504575 (study PRJEB26092, sample SAMD00036297) | human gut metagenome | host: Homo sapiens | study: EMG produced TPA metagenomics assembly of...
CAGCGTCAGCGGCTGAAGGACAGCGCTTTTGCTGGCGTTTTTGCTGCCACTGACTGCTTACGTGCAGGGGCAGGTGCTGGCTGCCGTTTCTGATTCCCGTAATTTGGCTGGGTAATTTTATCTTTGTGCTGCTTGTGCGTCAGTTTAAGGACAGTCGTAAGCTGTCTTTATCTATACCGCCACTGGCGAAGGCCTGTGTTATGTTGCTGGCAGCCTGGGCTGCGCTGAGCTTCTTGGCGCTGCCGAATCCTGCGCTGCGCAAGACGGTTATGTTTGCGATGAGCGTACCGCAGCTGCTGACGGCTGTTGCCGGTATTTTGCTGGCAGAGCAGGTCAAAAAGCGTCTGCGTCAGTTTGATTAATACAGGTTTGGCAATAATATAATGTATTTATGCGCGTAGTATTTAACCGACAGCGAAATAACCGCCGGTGTAAAAGCTGAGCGGTTATTTTGTTTAATTGCTTCGGCTTTGCTCAGTAACCTTTTGGTAACTGAAGCACTTTGTGCATACTTACAAATGAACGGCAACAGCATATTATAATATAGGCAATGGATAGTAGTTATCTGTTTTGTGAAGTTAATGTTAAAAATGCCAATGCAGTGCCGCAAGCTATATTTCATATGCTATAATATACAAGCAGTAATGAGTTTTAGGGGGTTATCAGTATTTTAGAATTTAAACCTGTAACATTGGCGGAAAAGCCTTTGTTTGAAAGCTATATATCAAAATCACATCAAAATGGCAGCGAATGTGCCTTTTCCAATCTTTTTGTCTGGCGTGACTGCTATCATATTTATTGGTGCGTAGCGCACGATTTCCTTTTGCTGAAGGTTAAACGCAACAATGTTGATTTTATATTCAGCCTTTGGCGGACGTGATGAGGATTTGCCGCGTCTGATGCAGGAGCTGAAGGAGGAGCATCAGGGTAAACCGTTTGAGATGCACGGTATCTATGATTTTACCAAGGAGCGCTTTGAGCGCGTAATGCCCGGTCTGACATATGAAGAAGACCGCGATAACTGGGATTATGTATATCTGCAGGAAAAGCTGGCAACGCTTTCCGGCCGCAAGCTGCACGGGCAGAAGAATCACTACAATGCTTTTGTCAAGGCGCATCCGGATTTCGTTTATGAGCCGATTACTATGGATAATATGATGGAATGCCTGAACTTCGGCGAGCGCTGGTGCGACGAGCATATGGCAGAGGACCCTTCGCTGCTGTGCGAAAAATATGCTATCCAGGAGGCCTTTCTGAGCTTCGAGCAGCTGGAGCTGCGCGGCGGTGCAATCCGTTTCGACGGTAAAATTCAGGCCTTCAGCTTTGGCAAGAAGATTAACGACGATACAGCGGTGCTGCATGTAGAAAAGGCGCGTCATGATGTGCGCGGCTTGTATACTGCTATTACCAAGGAGTTCGCCGCTCATGCCTGGACGGATGTAAAATATCTCAACCGTGAGGAGGATATGGGACATCCCGGTCTGCGTGAGGCAAAGCTGGCGCTGCATCCGGAATTTATGGTGAAAAAATATAATGTAATTATTGGGTGAGGTAGCTTATGATTTACCGTGTCTTGAGCAAGGAGCGTATGTACCAGGCGGAAGAGCTTTGGAATTACTGCTTTGAAAAAAAGACGGAGCCTTTCTTTCGGTACTATTTTGAGCAGTACTGCGGCAAGGACAATATGGTTATCGGTGGCTTTGACAAGGTCGGCGAGGAAGAAAAGCTGCGCACGATGCTGCATGTAAATCCCTATATGCTGCGTTTGCGCGGGCAGGAGATGCTGGTGCCGTATCTTGTGGGCATTGCCACGCTCCGGAAGCACGTGGACAGCATCTTTTGCGTCCGCTTTTGGAAACTGCTTTTGAGGTGCTGCGCTCGCAGGGATTCCCTTTTGTGACGCTGATGCCTATAAGTTGCCGGTATTTATCTGCCGTATGAATTTGCTTACTGCTATTATCGTCATGAATATAAAATGCCTTTGGCAAAGTTGCAAATTCCTGCAATTGGTGATGACCTGTCGGTAGAACGTCTTGATTTAGCTTCTTTGCTGCAAGCTGTGACGGATGAGGAAACGCAACCTTGCAATCCTTTGGCAGATATTTACGCAAGTGTTACCGCAGCATGGAACGGCGTACCGCAGCGCACTGCGTTCCAATGGCGCAAGCTGTTGTCGGTAGTTACGCAGGAAAATGTGCTGTGCGCTGTTGTTTACCGTGCGGGGAAAGCAGTTGGCTATATGCTTTACTCACTGACTGACGGCACGTTCAACTTGCAGGAGCTGCTTACGCAGGATGCTGCGGCGAAGAACCGTCTGTTGCAATATGCCGCGGGACACAGAAGCGAAGCGCAAGAGTTTTGCTGGCTGGCGGAGCCGTGGGATAAAACATATCTTGGCTTTGAGGACCAGGCGCTTACGGGCAGACTGCAGCCGTTTATGATGGCACGTTGCTTGATGCGCGTTTAGCGCTCGCTAAGCTGCCGGTAGCAGGAAGCATGAGCAGCGGCAGCGTTGTCTACTGCTTACGGATAAGATGATTGAGCGCAATAATCATCTGCTGCAGCTGCGCACGGTCACCGGGCAAGCTGGAAGCAGTCAGCACGCTGGAGCAGGAGGAGGTTACCATGGATATGGGAGCCTTTACCCAGCTTTACTTCGGTGCGTTCAGCGCCAGCGAGCTGTGGGAGGCAGGCACATCAAATGCAGCGATGTGCGGAAGCTGCAGCTGCTCGACGAGCTCTTTCCTAAATGCCGCACCTATAATAACGAATATTTTTAAAGCTTATGCAGGCTGTCGGATGTTCCGGCAGTCTGCTTTTTTGACAACAGAAAACCCATGCCTTACTTAGCGTAAAACATGGGCTATTTTGGTTAGTGCAAATATTTACTGCGCTGTTATTCTATTTTCTATAACGTTATAGGCTACATCACCGTCATGCGGCTGACCGTTGACCGTTACATTACCATGGAAGGCTGCAATTTTCGTCTTCCAGCAGTAGCTGCCGCTGTCTGCGGTAATTTTATTGCTGTTATCATTAAAAACAAGATTGCCGTTTACATAGGCAGTTCTGCCGGAATGATATACATCTACCTTATCGCAGGCAAAGCTCATATCACCGAAGCTCAGACGAATATTGCCCTGGCCGTGAACCTCCATAGCATAAAGATATACCTTGGTGGCGTCACCGGTAATGGTTAAGGTAGTATCATGTGCGGGAAACTGTACGAAAACATTTCCCTGCAGGTCATATACACCGGTGAGCGGGTTAAAGGTACGGCTGTCACTCTTGATTACCGGATCGGCAAAGCACATAGAAGGCAGCATCATAACAAGCATAGTTAATATTAAAAGCAATTTCTTCATGAATAAATCACCTCTTGTAGCATGAAAAACAGGAGAAATTTTAAGTGTACTCTTTATTATAGTATTTTTAGAGAATCGGCGCAAGCATTAAAAAAGATTTTTTAGAAAAAAAGAGGATTTTTCCTTTATACATTGAATATAAATTATGTGTGATATAGTAGTTGGAGGCGGAGAGGGTAATGAACGGAGATTTTGAAAACTTTAAAGAGCAGGTGCGCAGCACAGCTGATATGGTAGAAATAATCTCCGGTTATGTGCCGTTGAAAAAGAAAGGCCAAAACTACTGGGGCTGTTGCCCGTTTCACGGAGAGAAAACGCCGTCCTTTTCGGTGAACCCCGGCAAGAGCATGTTTTATTGCTTTGGCTGCCATGAGGGCGGAGATATTTTTAAGTTTATTATGAAAATCGAAAACTGCAGCTTTATGGATGCATTAAAGCTGCTGGCCGGCAGATACGGTATCCCGATACCTGAGAAGCAGAAGACGGCCGCCGAAATTGCGCGCGAGAAACAAAGGAACAGCATTTATAGTGCTAATGAGCTGGCGTCAAAATTTTTTCAGGCCTGTCTGACAAAAACTGCTTACGGTGAACCTGCCCTGGCTTATCTTGCCGGGCGCGGAATAGGCAAAGAAATTATTGCCGGCTTTGGCATAGGCTATGCGCTGAATAATTTTACCGCGCTTGTCAGCTCTCTTGCTAAGCGCGGCTGTCAGCCGCAGGTGCTGGAGGCTGCCGGACTGGCGGCCCGTGGGCGCGACGGCTATTATGACAAGTTCCGCAACCGTGTGATTATTCCTATCCGCGATGCGCGCGGACGTATAGTCGGCTTTGGCGGCAGAGTGCTGGACAACAGCACGCCTAAATATCTGAATACAGCGGAAACGCAGTGGTTTAATAAGCGAAGGCTGCTTTTTGGTCTGGATATAGCTTTGAAGGCTATCCGCAAAAGCGGTCGGGCTGTAGTTGTCGAAGGTTATATGGATGCTATCAGCTTGCATGCGGCAGGCTTTGATAATGTTGTAGCATCTATGGGAACGGCCTTTTCCCAGGAGCAGGCTAAGCTGCTGCAGCGTCTGGCGGATGAAGTAATCTTCTGCTATGACAGCGACAGCGCAGGCCGCAAGGCTTCGGTGCGTGCCGTGAGCATTGCCCGGGAAGCAGGCTTGAAGGTGCGCATAGCAGGTGTACCTGACGGTAAGGATCCCGACGAATATGTACGTCAGCATGGCAGCGCTGCTTTTGCACAGGTGCTGGCGGCGGCGCAGAATGGTATTGATTTTCAAATAGATGAAACTATCCTGCAAAATAATATTGCTAATTTAGCAGGAAAAGTAGAGGCTGTGTCGAATATACTACCATTCCTATTAGAATGTCAAAATGAAATTGAAGCGTCGGAGCATATCCGAAGGCTGGCACAGCGGCTGACTATTGATGAAGGCTGATTGCGGAAGAATACCGCAAGGCAGCACGCAGAGGTGGCAGACAGCAGACTGGGCAGCCGACGGTGATTCCGGAGGAAAAAAGCGCCGGTATCGGTCAGCAGGCGGAAGAACTGCTTCTGAGATTGCTTTGGAGCAGCCGCAGCTGTGTGACGAATGCCGTGCGGAGGTAAAGGAAACAGGCTTTGAAGATGCTGTGCTGGCACAGCTGTTTGACAGGTTGTGCGAGCTTGGCACCGCTTATACAACGGATAAGCTGAATAATGTCCTGGACGATGCGGCGCAGACAGCGTTGGCGCGTATTTTGGCACATCAGCTTCCGGAGGGAGATATGGATAAGCTTATGCAGGACTGCTTCAGGCAGATGCGGCGGCTTCGTCTGGAAAAAGAATATGAAAAGCATCGTCTGCTGGCGGATGAATACGAAAGATCGGCAGATGAGCGTTTTCTCAGTGAATTAATGGAAAGTCAAAGGATAAAGAATGAAATCAAAAAACTCTATGGAAACCAAAATAAATAAGGAAGGAGGGGACACCATGGCTGCAGCTACTAAAATAACGCAGGAGCAAATTGATGAGCTTATCCGCAAGGGTAAAGCTAATAAGGGTGTTCTCACCTATGGCGATGTAATGAACCTCACCAATACTTTGGAAGATATCACGCCCGAAGATGTTGAGCATATCTATGAGGTTATTACACGTAAAGGTCTGGAGCTTGTTGATGATGACAACGCCTCCGACGAAGATATACTGCCTTTGGTAGGAAACGACGAAGATAATGATGAGCCCAGCAGCAGTGAGCTGGAAAACATGAGCGTTCCCGAAGGCATCAGCATTGACGATCCTGTACGCATGTACCTTAAGGAAATCGGCAGAGTACCGCTGCTTATCGGTGAGGATGAGGTTAAGCTGCTAAGCGTATGGATAAGGGCCGTCAGGCAGAGCGTATTCAGCGCGGCAGAATGATTGAGCTGGAGGAGCCTGCTTTTACTGCTGAGGACAGCGGCAGCGCATTGATTGAAAAGCTGCGTCATAGCCTGAAAGAGGAATGGCAGATTACCAATATGCGTTCTGTTTTCCGTGTGGCGCAGATGATTAAAAAGCGTCAGAGCGTAGGTCAGCCTTATACTGTTGAAGATTACGAGGACCTGATTTTTGAATTTACCAAGGATGAGCGCTGCATCTGCAGCGCCTGATGGCAGAACAAAGATGTCTGATTCCCGGCTGCGAGCAGTTCGTAGTAACGCGTGAAACAAGCGATATAGATGATCACAAGCTGTATCAGATTAAGGCTATTCTCAACGAGCTCAGAGAGCGTATGAGCGACGGCAGAGAAAAGGATTCCGCTGTTGTCGAAGCCTACTGCAATCTGGATGAGGATTTCGAAAAGCTGTTGAAAGCAGTTGCGCATCAGGGTGACGAAGCTAAGCAATGCTTGTCCGAAGCCAACCTGCGTCTGGTAGTAAGTATTGCCAAGCGTTATGTCGGTCGCGGTATGCTGTTCTTGGATTTGATTCAGGAGGGTAACCTGGGACTGATTAAGGCTGTAGATAAATTCGATTACAACAAGGGCTTTAAATTCAGTACCTATGCTACATGGTGGATTCGTCAGGCGATTACCCGTGCGATTGCCGATCAGGCACGTACTATCCGTATTCCCGTACATATGGTGGAAACCATTAACAAGCTTATCCGTGTTTCCCGCCAGCTGCTGCAGGAGCTTGGCCGCGAGCCTTTGCCGGAAGAAATTGCCAAGGAAATGGATACCTCTGTTGACAGATACGCGAGATTATGAAAATTGCGCAGGAGCCTGTTTCTCTGGAAACTCCTATCGGCGAAGAAGAGGATTCGCATCTGGGCGATTTCATTGAGGACCACGATGCACCGGCGCCTGCCGACGCTGCTTCCTTTACTCTGCTGCGTGAACAGCTGGAGGAGGTTCTGGAAACGCTTACTATCCGTGAAAAACGGGTATTGGAGCTGCGCTTTGGTCTGGAGGACGGCCGCAGTCGTACTTTGGAAGAGGTTGGCCAGCACTTTGGCGTTACCCGTGAGCGTATCCGTCAGATTGAGGCTAAAGCGTTGCGTAAACTGCGTCATCCCAGCCGCAGCAAAAAGCTGAAGGACTTCTTGGAATAATAGTTGACAAACAACTGTAACTATTATAAAATAATAATGTTTGGTAGCTTGCATGGGCCTATAGCTCAGTGGTAGAGCCGCCGGCTCATAACCGGCTGGTCGTAGGTTCGAACCCTACTGGGCCCACCAATACCTTACATCAGCAAAACGAAGTGAACGCAGGTCGAAAGGCCTGCGTTTTTAATTCTATGAGTTGACATTTATCTGCTTATAGTGACATAATTAAATAGTTATCAAGAATATGGATTCATTTCACTGAATATGTTTGAATAATTACCAAGGAGGCAAGAATGTTTACTTTAAAAAATGGTGACGGTATGGTTTGGCCTGACGGCAAGCGTATCGCCGTGATGGTTACCTTTGATTTTGATGCGGAGTTGCTGCGTAAATCTGTAATCGGCAAGCGAACAATCGGCTTTTCGGACACAAGCAGGGGCCAATACGGTCCTGATGAGGCTTAAAGCGTTGTCTTGATATGCTTGAACGCCAACAGCTTAAAACTACTTTTTTTTGTTCCCGGACGCATTGCGGAGCTTTATGCCGATAAGGTGCAGCAAATAGCGGATGCAGGCCATGAGCTTGCCTATCACGCTATCTGCATGAAGCCTCTGTAGATATGCCTGCTGCCGAGGAAAGAGAAAATATGCCAAGAGCGAGGAACTGTTGGAAAAAGTAAGCGGACGTAAGGTTGTCGGCTATCGCGGTCCGCTGGATTTGCTGCCCAACTGTGCCATGCAGCTGATGGCTGAACGTGGATATTTATACGGTTCTACGCTTAAGGATTGCGACTGGGCGTACGTGCATGAGGACTATCCTATTGTGGAGCTTCCTACTGAGCCTACGCTGGATGATTTCTCCTGGTTCTATTTTTCCTATGCGGATGAAGCTACTATCACCTGTAGTTATCCGGTGGACTATGTTTACGATATCTGGAAGGATAATTTTGACGAGCTTGCCAATGAGGGCGACAAAATTTTTGTTCTCAAGCTGCATCCGCAGCTTATCGGCCGCAGCAGCCGCGTGCGCATGCTGGAGCGCTTTATTGCCTATATGAAGGCGAACGGCGCATGGCTTGCCAGCTGCGAAGAGGTAGCTCGTTACGTAAAGGATTTTTACGCTAAACGTGCGGAAGGAGGCGAAGCATGATGAACTGGAACTGGCCTGATAATAAGCGCATTGCTTTACTGCTTTCCTTTGATATCGATGCGGAAACTCTGTGGCTTACACGCAACGATATCAATGAACGTCATCTGGTGCACATGTCCCGTGGTCTTTATGCCACGAAGCAGGGCTTGCCGCGCATCCTGAAGATGCTGGAGGAAGAAGGCCTTAAGGCAACCTTTTTCACTACTGCCTATACTGCGGAGATTCATCCGGAAATCATTCAATACATTGCAGCGCAGGGACATGAAATCGGCTATCACGGTTATCTGCATGAAGTAAAGGATACTTATGAAGAAGAAAATGCACTGATGGATAAGGTTGATGCTATCTTCCGCAGCCTTACCGGCAAACGTCCCGTAGGTGTGCGTATGCCTGATGGTATCTTGCATGATTTTCATAAGCAGCTGTGGCTGGATCGCGGCTGTATTTATTCTTCTAACTGGCGCAATAATGACGGTCCTTTCCTGCTGAAGATAGACGGCAAGGAAATACCTATCGTGGAGCTGCCGAAGGACGGTATTGTTGATGATACCTCCTATGACATGTACACTCTGCAGCATCCGGAGCATTATTACCTGCGCAGCGGGCGCGAAATGGTGCAGATTTGGCAGGATGAGTTTGACGGTTTGGCAGATGAAGGACGCATCATTAATTTCGTTATGCATCCGCAGTTTGTCGGACGTCCGGGATATGTTCGCGCATTGCGTTCATTTATTCATTATGCAAAAGAAAATGGAGCCTGGATTACTACTGACGAAGCCTGTGCTAAACATGTTTTAAAGCAGAAGGGTTATGACATTGAGGTTCGTTACTGAATTAAAAAATTCTGTTGGCAGTGTCGTTAATTCTATGGTATAATAATTCATTATATGAGCAAGTTTACTCATTAAATGTACGGAGTAAACAGATATTAAAAAATTGAGAGGGGTTTTTCTAATGAAATTTAAAATGAAAGTATTTTTGCTTTCCTGGCAACAGCAATGCTGGCTATGATGCTGGTAGGCTGCGGTGGCGAGAAAAAAGATGCTGCAGCTGATGCAGGCAAGGGTGACAAATGGGTTGTTGCTATCAACTCCACCTTCCCGCCGTTTGAATCCGTAAAGGAAGGCACCAAGGATTATCAGGGTGTCGATATTGATATTGCTCACTACATCGCCAAGAAGATGAACAAGAAAATCGAATTCACCGATATGAAATTTGCTTCTTTGGTGCCGACTTTGCAAAGCGGCCGTGCTGATGTTATTATTTCTGCAATTTCTCCGACTTCCGAGCGTGAAAAGGTTGTATCCTTCTCCAAGCCTTATTATTTCCCGATGAAGGCTATTCTCTGCAAAAAGGGTGCAGGCTATGACGCTATGGATAAACTGAAGGGTAAAAAGCCGGTGCTTCTATGGGTACTACCTATGCTAAAGAGCTGAAGGCTGTCGGCGGTATCGAAGTTGTTGAAATGGATACCACTCCGCTGGTTGTTCAGGATATTAAAAACGGCCGTCTGGCTGCAGGTCTGTTCGATTCTTCCCAAGCTGCTGTTTTCGTAAAACAAAATCCTGATCTTGAGCTGCACGTTCTGCAAGGAGCTGTAGTGAAAGACGATACCTTTGCTATCGCTTTGCCGAAGGATTCCAAGGATGTTGAAAAAATCAACGAATCCTGAAAGAAATGCGCACCAATGGCGAGCTGCACAAAATTCTCGTAGCTCATCTGGGTGAAGAAGGCACTAAAGAATACGAAGCTGCAATTGAAAAGCTGGATATTGCAAAGCTGTAAGAGGTGAATTGAGCAGATGTTAGATTTTTCCGTTCTGGAACCTTATATACCGCTTTTGGCAACCGCTGTCTGGATTACGCTTAAATTTACTTTCTTTTCTACAATTATGGGCTTTTTCGGAGGCTTTATCCTCGCGCTGATAACATTGTCCAAGAACAGAGTACTTTCCTTCCTGGCGAAGATTTATATATCTGTATTCCGCGGAACGCCGCTTTTAGTACAGCTGATGCTGATTTACTTTGCAACACCGCAGCTGACGAGCTATACTATTTCCGCTTTGGAGGCAGGCGTGCTTTCCTTTGGCCTGAACAGTGCCGCATATATTTCCGAAGCACTGCGCGGCGGTATTCTTGCTGTCGACAAAGGTCAGTGGGAGGGAGCAATGTCCTTGGGCGTGCCTAAGCATCGTTTCCTGCTGGATATTATTCTGCCGCAGGCTATTAAGAATGCTTTGCCTTCCTTGGTAAACGAAAGCATTATGCTGCTGAAGGATTCCAGCCTTGTTTCCGTTATCGGTGTTGCCGATACGCTGCGTTGGGCGGATCTGATTCAGGCAAAACCTTCCGTGCGTTTGAAGCCTTTATCGTAGCTGCTGCTGTTTATTATGTTTTGGTTATGGCCCTGAACTTTTTGGGCGGTTTGTTAGAAAAGAAGGTGCGCGTCAGTGATTGAGATTCAACACCTGTCTAAAAGCTTTGGCAATTTAGAGGTCCTTAAGGATGTTTCCCTGACAATAAAAAAAGGTGAGGTTGTGACCATTATCGGTTCTTCCGGTTCAGGAAAATCTACGCTGCTGCGTTGTATCAATCTGTTGGAGCAGCTACCGGCGGAGCGATTTTATTCGAAGGTAAGGACATCGTAAATTCCAAAATTAAAATTGAAGATATCCGCAAGAATGCCTGCATGGTGTTCCAGCATTTTAATCTTTTTGCTAATATGACTGTTCTGGAAAATATGACCTACGCTCCCCGTGTAGTAAACGGTCTGTCCAAGCAGGAGGCCAAGGAAAAGGCTATGAAGCTGTTGGCTAAGGTCAATCTTTCCGATAAAGCCAATGAATATCCCAGCCGTCTGAGCGGCGGCCAGAAGCAGCGTGTAGCGATTGCGCGTGCTTTGGCGATGGAGCCGAAGGTACTGCTTTTGGATGAGCCTACCTCCGCACTTGATCCGGAAATGGTCAAGGAGGTACTGGATGTTATCAAGCAGCTTGCCAATACCGGTATAACCATGGTTCTTGTTACCCATGAAATGGGTTTTGCCAAGGACGTATCGGATACAGTTTATTTCATGGACGGCGGGTACCTGATTGAAAGCGGTACGCCGGATGAAGTATTCAATCATCCGAAAACGGAACGTGCGAAGAAGTTCCTTGCTTCTGTTTTGGTATAAGGATACACTAATGAAAATATTTATAATTAATCCTGACTTTGGGGTTACTCCTGAGCAGATGGCAGCACGCTGTCATCTGCTCAGTGTGCATGTAGGTCCGGATGTGGAGCTGCACATGGAGTGCCTTGTTGAAAATCATATCGAAATTGATTCTGCTCTGGATGCTGCGCTTGCTGCGCCCGAGATTATCAAAATGGCTGTGCGTGCGGAAAGCGAAGGCTATGACGCAGTCGTGCTGTACTGCTTCAGTGACCCCGCGGTGGATGCCTGCCGTGAGGTGGTGAGCATACCTGTAGTGGGCGGCGGTCAGGCTAGCTGTCTTCTGGCACCGCTGGTAGGCAGGCAGGCCGGGCTTTTGCTGGCAGATACGACACGCTATGCGGAAAAGCAGCTTTTTGTTGCTCAATGCGGTGTTGATTCTGCGCGTATTGCTGCAATTGGTGGTATTGAGGCCCGTGGTGTCGATTTGTGGGCAGAGCGTGAGCGGTTCTGGACCTGCTTACGGAAGCGGCAAAATTTGCTGGCGGTAGCAGAGTGCAGGTACTGCTTTTGGGTTGCTTATCCTTTTTAGGTTTGGCGCACCCGCTCAGTGAGCGTCTGGGCGTTCCTGTTGTTGACCCGGCGGTGGCACCTGTGGCGCTGGCGGAATGCCTTGTGCGGCAGGGGCTCAAAACAAGCCGCAAGGCTTATCCTGCACCGCCGTTGCGCAAACGTACGTGGCAGAGCGGCCAATTATAAACAGCTTGCTTTTCTATAGGAAATAGTGTAAGATAATATTAGTATCAAAATCTTAAGAAGAGAGGTTACTGTTTTAATGAAAAAGAGCTTATTGACTTTGATTATGGCTTTGGTTATGGCTTTAGCTTGCGCAACCAGTGCTTTTGCGGAAGATTTGGGTTATGTAAATGTTGAACGTGTTTTCCGCAGCTATCCTGATATTCAGACTACTATGAGCGCTATCAATCTGGAGCGCCAAAAGGCTGAAAATGAATTCAACCAAAAGGCTCCGAACCTTGATGACAAGGGCAGACGTGAACTGGGCGAAAAATTATCCGCTCAGGTAGATAAGAAGGAAGCTTCCCTGCTGAATCCTATCCGCGAAAAAATCCGCAAAACTATCGGCCAGGTTGCAAAAGCTCATGGCATTGCTAATGTAGTTGATGCAGGTGCTGTTGTATTCGGCGGCAAGGATCTGACTGAAGAAGTTATCGCTGCTGTTGCTCAAGGCAAATAAAGGCTAATGTTATTGAAGGCTGTCGCAGGCAAGCGACAGCCTTTTTTAGTGAGTGTGATATAATATAAGTACATTTTTGCGAGGTGAAGCTGATGGCGCACTGTCCTTTTGATTTTTTTACTGACGGAAAGAAACATAATATCTGCCTTGTCGGCGGTGGTGGTAAAACGACGGTTATGTACGAGCTGGCAGCGGCTTGGGCAGCTGCGGACGCAGGGTACTGGTGCTGACGAGTACGCATATCCTGTGCCTGCA
>ENA-OQCS01001353-OQCS01001353.1-human-gut-metagenome-genome-assembly--contig:-NODE-1353-length-12747-cov-1.917750_pt1 | contig 12747 bp, 17 predicted proteins | sample MGYA00242757_ERZ504575 | MGnify/ENA primary metagenome ERZ504575 (study PRJEB26092, sample SAMD00036297) | human gut metagenome | host: Homo sapiens | study: EMG produced TPA metagenomics assembly of...
GCTATACGAACCGTCAACATGATGCGGTCACCTTCTGCAGGATAGTTGGCCATAGAGTAAGCACGGATGTCGGTGTGTCGTTCTTACATTTCAATGTGAACAAACCGAACTTTTCCCATGCCGGCAGATATTCTTCGCCGATCAGCGACTTGTCAATATCCTTGTTGTAATCCATTGCGTATGCCGGAATCTTGATCTGGGCATAAGAACCCGGCAGGAAGTCCATGTGTTCACCCTTAGGCAACGCACGATAAACTCTTTGATGAAAGTAGCCACGTTCTTGTTGGAGATGACTTCGCATTCCCATTCCTTTACACCGAAAACTTCGTCCGGAACCTGAACGACCATATCTTCCTTCACTTTGCACTGACATGCCAGACGCCAGTGTTCCTTAATCTGTTTACGAGAGAAAAAGCCCTTTTCTGTCGGCAGGATTTCCCCGCCTCCTTCCAATACCTGTGCACGGCACTGGCCACATTTACCACCACCACCACAAGCAGAAGACAAGAAGATACCACCACTTTGCAAACCAGCAGCAATGCTTCCTATAGGAGTCTCAATATCTTTTTCTCCATTTACCTTCAGGTCTACATTTCCTGACGGTACCAATTTTGCTTTGGCCGCCAACAACGCACCCACCAGGATCAGCGTAATCACCAAGAAGATCACGGCACCTGCTGCGATTGTAAGACTGCCAGTCGTCATTAATAAAGTCATTTCTGTAATAAGTTTAATGCGTTAATATTATATCTTAAGACCTGAGAAGCACATGAATGCCATACCCATCAAACCTGTGATGATAAAGGTGATACCAAGACCTTTCAACGGTTTGGGGATATCCGAGTATGCCAGCTTTTCACGGATGGCAGCCATACCGACGATAGCCAGCATCCAACCGATACCAGAACCTAAGCCATAAACAGTTGCAACACCTACGTTAGGAAATGCCTTTTGTTGCATAAACAGAGAACCACCCAGGATAGCGCAGTTTACAGCGATCAGCGGCAAAAAGATACCCAGAGAAGCGTACAGAGCCGGAGCAAACTTTTCCACTACCATTTCCACCAACTGCGTAAACGAAGCATGATGGCGATAAAGATAATGAAAGCAAGGAAGCTCAGGTTTACACCAGCGAATTCAGCACCCAGCCATTGCAGAGCACCTTCCTTCAATACATAATTTTCAAGCATATAGTTGATCGGCAACGTACATGTCAGAATGAACGTCACAGCCATACCTAATCCCAAAGCAGTCTTTACGTTCTTGGAAACAGCCAGGAAAGAACACATACCCAGATAGTATGCGAAAATCATGTTGTCTACAAAGATCGAGCGGACAAATGTGCTTAATAATTCTTCCATTCTATTATTTTTTTAATAGTTAGCATTAATTTTCCTGAAGTTCCTTGTTACGAGAACGGTGAACCCAAATAATCACGGCGATCACGATCAATGCATCGGAGGCAGGATCATCAAACCGTTGTTCACATAACCGAAGTCATAGAATGCCTGCGGAATAACCTGGAATCCCAGCAACGTGCCGGAACCTAACAGCTCGCGGAAGAAACCGACGATCACCAGGATCAATGCATAGCCTAAACCGTTACCGATACCGTCAAGGATGATTCCCACGGACCGTTACCCAGTGCAAATGCTTCCAGACGTCCCATCAGGATACAGTTGGTAATGATCAGACCCACAAACACTGAAAGCTGTTTGTTTACGTCATAAGCAAACGCTTTCAGCACTTCACTCACGATAGTCACCAATGCAGCCACCACCACCAACTGCACAATGATACGGATACGGTTTGGAATCGTATTACGCAGCAGTGAAATGATCACGTTGCAAAAGCCACAACAGCCGTTACTGAAATACCCATTACAATAGCCGGCTCCAGTTTTGATGTTACAGCCAGCGCAGAGCAGATACCAACATCTGGACGATGACCGGGTTGTTTACGCTAAGCGGGCCTAACAGAACTTCTTTATTCTTTTCAGATAATAATCCCATTTTCTACTTAATTTTGTGAGGTTAAAAACTTAACATAACCATTCAAACTATTAAATAACATCGCCTGTACTCCCTGGCTTGTAATCGTACCGCCGGAAATACCGTCTACATAATCCTGACCGGCAACGCTCTTGCCAGGCTTAACGACCGCAATAGACTTGAATGTACCGTCCATGAACAGTTTCTTACCCTTGAATTCATTGCTGAATGCAGGTTTTGCTATTTCAGCACCCAATCCCGGAGTTTCACCCTGGTGGCTGAAATCAGCACCATAAACCGTATTCCTATCGCTGTCTACAGAAATATATCCCCACAGCGGTCCCCACAAACCGGCACCATGCAAAGCATGATGTATTTAGGCTGGCCATCTACATTTGCAACGAAAACCGGATACTGGTGTTCGGCAGCAGCCTTCACCACATCGGCGGCAAAAGCGTCACCTTCTACTTTTTCACCATTTTCATTTACCAGAAATGCTTCTTTGATCAATTCCGAATATTTAGCTTCGGCTTCATTTGCCGGAACCGTCACGTTGATGGAGCGCAGGATCTGCTGTCTCTTGTCGTTTTCCTCGTTTTTTCTGCTGGAAAGTTCTAAGCGATTGCGAAGTAAAGGCCAGCACGACTGCGACCAGAACAACCATTACGGAAGCATAAACAACAGTATACACGTTACTGTCTCTGTCCAATCCCTTTTTCTTGTCGGCAGCAGCCTCGTCTTTCATTTCTTCGAAATCGGAAGCGGGAGCTGCACATACAGGACAAACATCCGGAGCTTTATTTCCTTCGTGGATATATCCACATACTTTACATTTATATTTTGCCATACTCCTTCTTACTTTATTTGATTACACGTTTCAATCTGCGGTTGATGTTAGCTTCCACTACATAATAGTCGATCAGCGGAGCAAATACATTCATCAACAGGATAGCGAGCATCATACCTTCTGGGTAACCCGGATTCAATGCACGGATAATAATAGCCATAGCTCCTACCAGGAATCCGTAGATGTACTTACCTGTTTCCGTACGGGCAGAAGTGACAGGATCGGTAGCCATAAACACGGCACCGAATGCGAAACCACCCAGGAACAATGATCCAACGGAGATACGCACATGGCCACCGTCGTTCCGATCATATTGAAGATAAGCGACATGACCGCACCACCCACAAATACGGAAACCATTGTTTTCCAACTTGCGATCTTTGTGAAAAGAAGGATAACCGCCCCGATCAGGATCGCCAATACAGATGTTTCACCGATCGAACCCGGAATCAGACCTAAGAACATGTCCCATGTGGAAATCGGATGTCCGAGAACATCGACTGCCTGGAACGAACCGATCAGTTCCTTGCCTGCGATAGCACCTGTCCCAGCGGAGTCGCGCCAGAGAAGCCGTCTACCACCTGTCCGCCACCGATACCGAACGTATCAGCCGTACGAACAAACACCTGGTCACCGGACATAGCCGCCGGATATGCGAAGAACAAGAATGCACGTGTAACCAACGCTACATTAAATACATTATAACCTGTACCGCCAAATACTTCTTTGGCAAAAACAACTGCAAATGCAGTAGCTACGGCGATCATCCACAACGGAGTGTCGACAGGGACGATCATCGGGATCAGGATACCGGAAACCAGAAAACCTTCCTGGATTTCTTCCTTCTTCACCTGGGCAACAGCAAACTCGATACCCAAACCTACCACATACGAAACAATGATTTTAGGCAATACAGCCAGAAAACCAAAAATAAAAGTCATGAGAAATCCCGGATCAGCTCCTATTGCAAGGTTATGCTGATAACCGACATTGTACATACCAAAAAGCAAAGCGGGCAACAAAGCAATGATGACCACGGTCATCGTACGCTTCGAGTCAATATAGTCATGAATGTGTACGCCTGATTTGGAAGTTGTGCTCGGAACAAACAGGAATGTTTCGAAACCTTCAAAAACAGAACGGAACATCGCCAGCTTTCCGCCTTCCTCAAAGTTAGGCTTAATCTTGTCGAGGTAATTCCTTAACGCTTTCAATGTATTCTAATTTTTAATGTTATTAATTCATTTCCTTGTATAATACATCCAGACCTTGACGAACGATCTTCTGAATTTCGAGTTTGGACGTATCGACGAATTCGCAAAGGGCAAAATCTTCGGGCGCTACTTCATATATACCCAGGTTTTCCATCTTATCGATATCGAATGCGATAATAGCCTTCAACAGGTATTCCGGCATGATATCCATCGGAAACACGCTATCGTATTCGTTGGACATGATCATAGCACGCTTGCCTCCCTTGATACGGGCGTCTATCACATATTCCTTGTTCTTGCCCATCAACCAGGCGGGGAATGAATGGCTCACACTGAATTTTCCGAAACCGGGAGTCGCCCAGCCGAAGAAGTCGTGTGTTTCGTCACCTTCCGGGATAACCGTAATCTGATTGTCATAGGCTCCCAAATAATCGTTTTTTTCTACCTTCGTACCAGTCAACACGTTACCGCTGATAATGCGGATATCTTCGTTACCTCTCATGATCTTTCCGTCAACCAGACTGGCGATCGTACAGCCGGCAATTGCCTTAACGTATCCTCTCTCTGTCGTTTCGGAACCGGTTATCACAACCAGGCGGCTGAAATCGGCGATGCCCTTATTGAACAAACGGCCGATAACGATCACGTCGGCAGGATTTACCGTCCAGACCACTTCACCCTTATTGATAGGTTTAATGTGATTAATCTGTACTCCCACATTGGCCGCAGGATGCGGACCTTCCACTTCTACAGTTTCAACACCTTTCACACTAACGGAAGAACCTTTGCGGATGCCGACATACACCTTGCCGTCGGTAAGTTTTGCAAGCGCATCCAATCCCGTCTGAAAATCAACTTCCTGTCCTTTCACGACGAAATCGAAGTTCGGAGCTAACGGTGCGGAATAGAATGCAGAAACAAAGATGTCACGTGGTTCGTCAGCCGGCGAGGCGACGATGTCGTACGGACGTTGTTTGATAAACGGCCACATACCAGCGTGCAAGATTGCCTCCTTCACCTCTTCTCTCTTGAGGGAAGCTACATTTTTCTTACCGAAATCTTCATACTCGATCTGCGCTTCCGGCTTGACAACCACGCTAAGCACTTTACGCTTCTCTCCTCGATTTACGGCAGTTACTTCGCCACTGACAGGCGAAACAAACTTGATCTCCGGGCGGTTCTTATCGATCATCAATACAGAACCGGCTTTGACTTTTTCTCCTACTTTGCAACAACTTTGGGTACAATACCGTTATAATAATCGGGAACGATAGCGTAACTATCGCTTTTCCCTCCGTTTAACAGTACGTCCCGAAGCTTTGCCCTTCAGATTAATGTCTAAACCCTTTTTAATCTTAATCACATTTGCCATGATACAACTAAAATTGTTTATATGTAATTTTCCCGCAAAAGTAAGCAATTTTTTATGCTTTAAAGCAGGGAATGGAAAATAATTAAAGAAATAATTCCAATAATTTTGCACCGACAAAGAAAGAAATATGAAAATGAGAGTGTACAGTTTACTATTTATGATGCTTTTTGCCCTTTCCATCGGGGCAAACGCACAGGTAAAGTTCTTCACCGATGTCAATAGCAAGCAGATAAAACGCTTCAGGTGAAAGTTGCCGGAGAGTTGATATCCGAACCTTACATAGCGTTGGGAGGAGAAGAGCAAATTGAAATCAATTTCGACGGTTTGGGGAGTGGATACACACGATATGCCTATAACGTGGTGCATTGCAACGCCGACTGGACGCAATCGCAGTTGAGTCCGATCGAATATATGAATGGTTTCCAAGGAACAACAATCGACGATTTTGCCAATTCCATCGGGACTACGACTCAATATTCGAACTACCGGCTATTGCTTCCGAACGACGATGTCCAGTTTAAAGTTTCCGGCAATTATGCCATCCAGGTCTATAACGAGGATACGCCGGACCAGATCATTTTACAGCCTGTTTCTCTGTGGTAGAACCGGTTGTCAATATCTCGCTTCGGTGAGCGGGAACACGGACATCGACACCAACCAGAGCCATCAGCAGGTAAGTTTCAACATCAACAACAAAAATTTTCCGATCACTTATCCGCAAACGGACCTGAAGATATTCGTTTACCAGGACAACCGGCGCGATAATGCCGTAACGGACTTGCAACCTATGAGCATTCTGGAAAACCAAATATCTTACACGTATAACCGCAACCTTATTTTCCCTGCCGGGAATGAGTATCGTCGCATGGAGTTCCTAAGCAACAAATATAATGGAATGCACGTCGAAAATATCTCCTTCCACAATCCTTACTATAATGTGGAACTTATGACCGATTACAGGCGGGATAAAGGCACTTACCAATATGACCAGGATCAGGACGGCCGTTTCTTCATTCGTTGCAGCGACTGTAACGATCCGGATACGGAAGCGGATTATTATATCGTGCATTTTACGCTTGCATGCGATCCGCTGCCCGATGGGAGTGTATATCTGAACGGTGAGCTATTTAATAATGTATTGGATGAAAAGAGCAAAATGGGCTATAACTTCGAGACGAAGCAATACGAAAAAGCCGTACTTCTCAAACAGGGAAGTTACAATTACCAGTATTTGTTTGTCCCGACCGGTTCCTCTGTCGGTCAGACAGGTCCGATAGAAGGTAATTACTACCAGACACAAAATGAATATAGCATCTATGTTTATTATCGTCCGATGGGTGCTCGCTATGATCGGCTAATTGGTGTCACGACTGTCAGGAACGAGATGCAGGTATTCTAAGCAAGGGTGAATACTCTTTTCCCCATCACATAGGTGGCTTGAATATTCCTTTCATCTCCAGCTGTTTGCAGCCCGAACAGTTTATTTTCCAACGTCCACTTCCCGTGGCGTTTCAGATAGTCCATGCGTACCTGCTGGGAAGGTGTGGCGGCATAATCCATAACAATGAAATCCGCTTTCCGGCCTTTCCCGAAACAGCCGATTTCATCATCCAAATGAAGTGCTTTAGCTGCTCCCAACGTACATTTATATAATGATTCGAATACAGACATCGGATATCCGCCAAGTTGCTGCACTTTATACGCCTCTCCCATCGTGCGCAGCATAGAAAAAGAGGTTCCGGCTCCGATGTCCGTCGCCAATACGGTTTGCATACCGACACGATTGGCTTGTTGCATATCAAACAGGCCACTTCCCAAAAGAGGTTGGATGTAGGACAATGGGCTACGACAGAACCAGCTTCGACCAATCGACGGCATTCCGAATCAGACAGATGAATACAATGTCCGAAGATGGAACGGTCTGTAACCAATCTTGCCCGCTCGTATACTTCCAAGTAATCTTGGCAGTCGGGACACAAGGAAAGCGTGCTGTCGATCTCGTCTTTATTCTCGGAAAGATGCGTCTGTATATAAGTGCCAGGATATTGTTCGTGCAAACGTCCAGCCGCAATCAGTTGTTCCGTCGAACAGGAGATGGCAAAACGGGGCGTGATGACATAGCGGTTCCGCCCTTTTCCATGCAAGATTCGATCAAAGAACGACTTTCGGATTTCCCCTGTTCCGCCGTATCGGTCAATCCTGCCGGAGCATTCCGATCCATCAGCACTTTTCCGGTCAGCATACACATATTATATTCCGACGCAACGGAGAAGAGAGCGGTGACGGATGTTGGATGTACCGTTGCATAAGCCATGCAAGCTGTCGTTCCGTTCCGGAATAGTTCCTCTACAAAGAAGTGGGCCATCCTATCCGCATGTTCCGAAGAAACAAACGCCTGTTCTGCTGGAAAGGTATAGTCCTCCAGCCAATCCAGCAACTGCCTTCCGTACATCCCGATTATTTCAGCTTGCGGATAATGGATATGGGAATCTATAAATCCAGGCATCAGGAGTTTACCGGAATAATCAACCAGTTCATAATCGGTATAACGGCCTTTAATATCCTCAAAAGGCCCACAATCGACTATCTCTCCTTCCCGTACGACCAATGCTCCATCGGGAAAATATCGGTAAGCATCTTTTCTATTTAACGGAGAATCGATAAAATCAAAAACTTCTCCCGGTATAATGTCAGTTCACTCATCTTTTTCTCTTTTTATCGGTTCGACATGCAAGACGATATGGGTTGCAGGCCCAAATTTCAAACGTAACTTACTTTCTATCTCCTTCGTCAGCTCATGCGCACGGCTTACAGTTATTTGTCCATCGACCCGGATATGCACTTCTATTGCAAAATCATTACCGATTCTGCGGGTACATAGATTATGCGGGTTCCTGACCTCCGGTGTTTCATTTATTATAGAGAGAATCTTATCTTCGACCTCAGTCGGTAAAGATTTCTCCAGCAAATCATTAATTGCAGGTATGACCAACTGAAAGGCTACCTTTACAAATCAATATGCTGACAATCACGCTGCTATCGGATCCAGCACACGCCAGTTATCACCTAAGAGGATGGCTCCTCCAATACCCAACGTCGTCCCGATAGAAGAAAAAGCATCCGAACGATGATGCCAGGCATTCGCGATAACAGCCTGGCTATTTTCTTTTTTTTCCGACATATAGCGTCAGACGATACAGGGTTTCCTTTATCAAAATAGAGATAATGGCGGCAATAAGTGCGATCTTGCCGGGACTTTCCAACTGTTCGCCTCCAAAATAAAATCCAAATACCTTGTTCGCACCATCCAGAAAAGGCCGCTCCTACACACATCAGAACAATCCCGATGATCGTAGTAGCCAAAGTTTCATACTTTCCGTGCCCATAGTCATGGCCTTCGTCTTTCGGTTTGGACGATATATTAATGAAGAGCAAAACAATTACATCCGTCACAAAATCGGATAACGAATGGACGCGTCCGCGATCATGGCGCTACTGTGCCCTAACACACCTGCTACAAATTTGAAAACCAATAGCAGAAAGTTGGCAAGAGATCCGGTCAAGGTCACAGCATGATTTTTCTTTTTCTAATATGTTCTTTCATTTCTTTAGGACCTGTTTTTTACGTTTTCAAGCAGAACAAATATAAGGATAAAAACCGTTAGCGGAATTAAAAGCAAATAAAAAGAAATATGTTTCGGATTTTGTACGTATAATTGATATTTAGCCCCCCCCCATTTAATCAGCAGACTATCTTTCGATTAAAGATTATTAATATCGCCAGTAAAACTGTAACCAAAAAAACCTTATCTTTGTTGTCCATATCCGAGAAGGAACAACGTTAATACATGGTAAGATTTATCCGTTATATCATATTAATAGCTCTGTTACAAGCTGTAGCAGGAATTTTTCTATCACACGCTCAGAGTTTTACCTCGCATCCGGTATTGTCAAAGATTCTATTACCGGTGAACCGCTCCCATTCGTATCCGTCTATTTTGACGGGTCGACTATCGGAGCTATGACAGACGACAATGGAACATTCACCCTTCAAAACAATCAGGGCTATACCAAACTGGCCGCCGCCTCATTGGGATACGATACTAAATTCATCGATCTCAAGCCCGGTAAAAAGAATGACAATTTGGAAGTATTGTTGAAGCCGACTGCTTTCGAGATTTCGGAAGTCGTGGTCAAACCCAAAAGAGAAAAATATACCCGCAAGGATAATCCGGCTGTAGAGCTTATCAAAAAAGTAATTGCACATAAGAACGACAACCGGATCGAGGCAAAGCCGGAATATCAAACGGAAGTATACGAAAAACTAAGTCTGTCGCTGGATAATTTCAATCCGAATCTCGACAAGAACAAATTTCTGAAAAGTTCAAATTTAATCAAAACTATCTGGACACGTCCGAGTTTAACGGCAAACCGATCCTGACCGTCTCCGTGCGTGAAAACCTATCGGACTTCTACTACCGGAAAAGTCCCAAAGCGGAAAAGACAATTGTCAGAGCCAAGCGCATGCAGGGGATCGATAAAACATTAGATGACGGTGGCGGCATAACCTCCAACCTGGAAGAGATTTTTAAGAGTATCAATATTTTCGATAACAATATTCCTATTCTATTGAATCGGTTCGTCAGCCCATTATCATCGACATTGGCGACCACATATTACCATTACTACATCATGGATACGCTCGATGTGGGAGGAGATAAATGTGTGGATCTGGCTTTCGTTCCGGCAAACAGCGAAAGCTACGGTTTTACGGGACGGCTTTATATCACGCTTGACGGTAATTATGCGGTCAAGAAAGTATTGCTGAACACCCCCGCAAACATCAACCTAAATTGGGTGGATAAACTCCGTATTGAGCAGGAATTCAAGCAGATGCCAGATAGTACCTGGGTACTCGACCAAGAGAATACTTCGTCAATTTCTATGTGGTAAAGGGGACGCAACAGCTCTATGCGCACCAGCTAAGGAATTATGACAATTATAATTTCAACGTGCAAAATGCAGATTCCGTTTTCGGGCTCTTAGGGGCATTGCATGTCTTGCCGGAGGAGACGGCACAGTCGGATACGTTCTGGACGCACAACCGCCCTATTCCATTGAAAGAGAAGGAAGATGCGCTAAAAGATTTATTGGGACAACTGCGGAAAGTTCCGGCTTTCAATGCCATTATCAAAACCGCAGAGATCCTGATAACGGCTATATCCCGACAGCAAATGACAAGAAGGTGACCAAATTCGACTTCGGTCCGATGAATACAACCTTCAGTGCAAACCATCTGGAAGGTTTTCGTATGCGTGTGGGAGGAATGACGACTGCCAACCTCAATCCGTATTGGTTTGCAAGCGGTTATCTGGCTTACGGTACAAATGACCGCAAGATCAAATACAATTTGAAGTTAACACACAGTTTCACTAAAAAAGAATATCACGAAGGTGAAAATCCGGTTAATAATCTGTCGTTCATCCAAGAATATGACGTGTATACCCCAGGCCAAGATTTCCTTTTCACAAGCAAAGATAACATATTCGTTGCCTGGAAAGTAGGTGAACCTGTGACCAAGATGCAATATATCCGCAAAAGCGTATTGCAATACGAAAAAGAATGGCTGAACGGCCTGACATGGAAGTCCTGGATAATGAATCAGAACAACGAGGCGGCAGGAACGCTTCAATATATTAAACGGGACGAATCCGGGAATTTATACCATATAAAAGATTTTACGACATCTGAAATCGGGACACAGTTGCGTTTCGCTCCGGGTGAACGCGCTTATAACGGGCGTTCGGGGAAAGAATCCGTATTCAACCTGTCTAAAGATGCCCCTGTATTCAAGCTCTCCCATCAATTAGGTATTAAAGGCGTGTTAGGCGGCGATTACAATTACAACCATACGGAGATCAGTGCCGAGAAACGTATCTGGCTTTCTTCGTTTGGGCATATCGATGCACAGATTAAAGCGGGCAAGGTCTGGGACAAGGTACCTTTCCCCCTGTTGATTTTGCCGAATACGAACCAATCTATCACAATCCAGCCGGAAGCATTCCACATGATGAACGCGTTGGAGTTTGTGACCGACCAATATGTATCGTTCAATGCTACTTATTATCTGAAGGGGTGGATCCTGAACCGTATTCCGGGCATCAAGTGGTTGCGTCTGCGTGAAGTCCTATCCTTTAATATGATCTATGGTGGACTGACGGACAAAAATAATCCGACCTTGACGCCGGGACTTTTCCTATTACCAGATGGGACACAGCCATTAGGTAGCACTCCATATATGGAATGCAGCGTCGGTTTGGAAAATATATTCAAGATCCTGCGCATTGATTATTACAGACGCTTAACTTATTTGGATCATCCTGATATTAAGAAGGGAGGTATCCGTATTGCATTAAGATTCACTTTCTAACATGCGGTTTAATTAAGAATGACAGATCTGAACAGTTCACGTTTACACCATGCCCCTAATCCTTGGGCACTGACACCTTTGGTTGTTTTTTTATTGTCTTACCTTGTAGTGTCCATCATCGCAGGCGATTTCTATAAGATGCCTATTACCGTAGCCTTTGTTATCGCCTCAGTTGTTGCCATCGCCATGTCCAAAGGGGGTAAGATCAGCAATCGGATCGAGCAATTCTGCCGGGGGGCAGCCAACAGCAATATCATGCTGATGGTATTGATCTTCATTCTTGCCGGTGCTTTCGCCCAAACAGCCAAAGCGATGGGAGCAGTCGATGCTACCGTGAATCTGGCCATGTCCATCCTACCTGGCAATTTGTTGGCAGCCGGAATATTCCTTGCTGCCTGTTTCATTTCCATTTCTGTCGGGACATCTGTCGGAACAATCGTTGCCTTGGCTCCTGTTGCCGTAGGGATCGCCGACAAAACCGGAATGCCAGATGCCCTGATGCTGGGTGTCGTAGTAAGCGGAGCCATGTTTGGAGACAACCTGTCTTTCATATCGGATACCACTATCGTCGCCACCCGCACACAAGGTTGTAATATGAACGACAAGTTCAAAGTAAATATTCGAATTGCTCTGCCGATCGCCATCCTGACCGGTCTTCTCTATGTGCTGATCGGGAGTGGGGTCGGGAGCGGATATGAAACAGGGCCGATCGAATGGATCAAGGTCCTGCCCTACCTAGTTGTCCTGGTAACAGCTATCTGCGGTGTGAATGTCATGATGGTCCTAATAGCCGGGATCATCTTTCCGGTATCGTCGGATTGCTTACAGGCGGATTCGATATCTGGGGATGGAATGCATCAATGGGGTTAGGCATCACAAATATGGGTGAACTT
>ENA-OQCS01001354-OQCS01001354.1-human-gut-metagenome-genome-assembly--contig:-NODE-1354-length-12718-cov-1.769597_pt1 | contig 12718 bp, 20 predicted proteins | sample MGYA00242757_ERZ504575 | MGnify/ENA primary metagenome ERZ504575 (study PRJEB26092, sample SAMD00036297) | human gut metagenome | host: Homo sapiens | study: EMG produced TPA metagenomics assembly of...
TTGCTTTCTCTCTCTTTTCTTTTTTCATTTTATATTATTCTTTTTACGAGAATCAGATCTTACATCTCGTCCCGAAATCGCACATTTTAATTTATGCTGATTTCAGCATAACATACCCGCTCTATATTTTCTACTTTGACCAGGTCAGTTCTTCCTTCCCGGTATAATCAAATTTACCATCGTTTTTCTCTTCCAGCGCCTTGATCATATGATAGGTGTATTCATTATACGGCATCGGGATTCCAAGCTCTTTTCCCATCCGAACAAGCGCGCCGGAGAACATATCGATTTCCGTGTGGCATCCGGCATCCAGATCCTGCAAGGTGGAATATCTGGCTGACGGTGGAACCGCACTTCCACGTCCGGACGAGCTTTCGGTCTTGCTCATATCGATTCCTTTGCCTGTGCGACTGCTTCCAGCTCTCTTTTTAATCCGTCACTGATTGCTTTCATGTGCACGCTGTCACGGTAACATCCAACGCCTGCTCCCAGAATCGCCTGCGGCAGATTGCTGCACACATTCAGGCAGAACTTGCACCAGATCTCTTCTTGAATATACTCTGTGGAGCGGAAATGAATCCCGGTATCTGCAAATAACTTTTCCACTGCTTTCACCCGCTCGCTGTCGAACGGTGCGGACGGTTCTCCGAAAATGATTCCAAGTGTGGTCGGTGGATCAAAATGATAACCGTCTTCCTCTTTATGTGAAGCCACTTTGATCAGTGCCGGTAACACATGCTCCATTCCCACTGTTCTGCCAATGATCTCTTCGCTGTCAATACCGTTCATCAGACTCATGATCGCCGTATGCTCGCCTGTTGCTTTTTGTATACTCTCCAAAGCACCTTCCAGTGAACCGTATTTCAAAGCAACCACCATCAGATCCACGTCATGTGCCTCATCCGGAGTCCACACTTCCGATGGTAAGTCTTGCCATTGATCGCACATCCGTTCTTTTTCAGACGTTCTGCTCTTTCTCCTTCAGCGATCACTCCAAGCCGGATATCTGATTTTTCAGAAAGACCCCAGATCACATAAGAGCCTACTGCTCCCGCACCTAAAACTGCAACTGATTTTATCTTCATCTTCTCTCACCTCGTAAATTTTCTATTTTTCAACCTTTCGGAGTACCCTTGCCGGATTGCCGACGATTCCCGTCTTTTTCAATAAAATTCCAAGAACCATGACAAACGCCAGCGATGCTGCACGTAAAAGTACCGCTGCCATTTTGTTGTCCTCCTGATGTATGTTATTTTCTCTTTATCCCCGCATCGGTGTCCTAACTTCAATCAGATTGCCGTCCAGATCATAAAAACGGATCACTTTCTGTCCCCAGCTGTACGTCATCAGCCTGGTGAAATATTTGGTTTCCGGATACAGTTTTTCTAATTTTTCAGTAAATGCTTCAATATTCCGCTCTTCAAAATAAAGTTCACAGGAATTATTCTCCGGGACAACTTCTTTTCCTGTAACATCCTTCCAGACTTTTTCGTCCTGTAAAACAAGTCCTTCTGTCAGAATAACGTTTCCATCATTGTCCAGAATGATATCCAGACCAAACAGATCATGATAGAATTTCTTTGATTTTTCAATGTCTTTTACGACAATCAGGATATTCCTTAATCTCATTTTCTCCTCCACAACCTGATTTTTTTACTCTATCAGTTTTTTCTGATCTTCCTGGTAAAAAATAGGCTTTTCCTATTCAACTCCCTTTCCCAGTGGCGCACCGCATGGAGGATATCTTCCATCCTATGCACACAACGTTATCCGGATTGCACGGGATTTATTCGACACCTCCAGTGCAAATGGGTTCGCTTTCCTGGAATAGCTACCGCAAATACTTCTGTGTCTTTTCCATTACGTTTTTCAGGATATCAATGTTTTGTAAAATATTTTCTTTTTCCAATGAATGATTGGCATCCTCATACACATAAATCGGAACTGCCTGATTCTTTGAACATGCAATTACTTTTTTTTACATCGCTCCACGGATCCGCAGTTCCAATAATGCAATTGCATCATCATGTTCAAACATAAAAGTCTGTTCAAGCGGGGTATACAAAATCTGGCAGCATTTTATCTTATATTTCTCAGCATAAGCGGATGCAATAATGGTTCCTACGCTTTTGGAAATAAATAAAACTTCACTGTACTCGTCAAATGCGATTTCTTCAAGCTCCTTTTCTGCCTGCGCATACAAGCACTCAAATGCCTCTTGCATTTTCTTTTTATCGCCGCGTATGTTTTTGCCATTATAGGAATACTCCTGCATGACTGTCTTTTCATATCCATATTCCTGAACCAGTTTTCTTGCATAGTACAAAAGTGGCTTATCACAATGATAACCAATTCCTGGGAAAAATACTGCTATTTTCATGGCATCCTCCTGATTTATCTTTTATTTCCATATTTATCAAAATTTTTCCTGAGTGCAATCTCCGTCGGTATGATCGAACCCACCAGTGGAATCATCTGAAATACACACAGAATTCCACCGACATTTCCTATGGCATCATTAGACTTTCCCATAACCAGAAGTAACACAATTAAAGATACCACCAAAAGAATAAGTCCACAGATATACCAGATCTTTCCGCAATAATGATGTGCAAATACCCAGGTGTCCTGATTCTTCATTGACATTGATGTTCTGTAACCAAACACATAATTGATCTGATCCGGTGCTTTTTTTCAAAACATTTTTTCCGAAACCGATCATTGTAAACGGAATCAGTAAATCCATTATAAGCATAAAAATCCAGAATCCCATAACCGCACCTCCATTATTTTATCAGTTTTTCTCAAATACACACACACCAAATGTCTTATGTTTCAGTTTACTCTCTTGGGACAAATTAATCAACAAACCGTTTTCGGTTCTTGTGCATTTTGTGGTAAAAAAAACTGGAAATTTGTGCAAATACTGGTGAATTCGGTTCTCTATACAAATCAATTTTTAAGGCAGGACTCGCTCCTTTCGGACTTGCTCTGACTCCTAATATTTCACTGGTGATCATCAACTGATATTGCAGGGCGTAGGTGATGGAAGTCAGCCACTTATGAGCAAATATTATGGTGAAAAAAGGACAAATGACTTAACCGAAGCGAAACATATGGCTTATACTTTTGCTATTATTTATCTGCCATATTACTCGGATAAATTATATGATAAAATTAGGGACTTTTAGTTGCAAGTTGTTCTGGAGTTTCAAAATCTTCAGCGGAGAGCGATTGGCTATCAGATAAAAACACCAATTTCACATTTTTTGCATATCTTAAATGAGAATGTTATACCACCCAGGAGGCTTATGAAAATTTTATATCCTTACTTTTTGTTTCTGCTATAACTGTCGGCCTTTTATCAGCCTGCAGCTCTGCACCTGACGATGATAATGCTACGAATCCTAAAGCTGAAACCGTCACTTCCCAAGCCAGTCATGACACCAATTCTTCTCTTGTCTCTGTGACACTGAACGAAGTCGCCCATTCTATCTTCTATGCCCCGCAATACGTTGCGATTGAAAATGGGTATTTTGCGGATGAAGGAATTAATTTGACTCTTGTTACTGGTTTTGGGGCGGATAAAGTTATGACCGCCGTCCTCTCCGGTGAGGCAGATATTGGCTTTATGGGAAGTGAATCTTCGATTTATACTTACCAGGAAGGTGCAAATGATGTCATCAAAAACTTTGCGCAGCTACGCAGCGCGCCGGAAACTTTCTGGTCGCACGTAAAGAAATGCTGGATTTTTCATGGGATGATCTGAAAGGAAAAGACGTTCTTGGCGGAAGAAAAGGTGGCATGCCGGAAATGGTCTTTGAATACATTTTGAAAAAAAACGGAATTAATCCACAGAAGGATCTTTCTATCAACCAGAGTATTGATTTCGGTTCAACCGCTGCTGCATTTTCCGGTGGGCAGGCAGACTATACCATCGAATTTGAACCGAGCGCTACTGCCCTTGAAGCGGAAAATTCCGGTTATGTCGTTGCTTCTCTCGCGTTGATTCCGGCTATGTCCATACACCGCCTATAGTGCCAAAACAAGTTATCTGAATGCTAATCCGAACATCATCCAAAAATTCACCAATGCCCTGCAAAAAGGAATGGATTTCGTTCAGTCCCATACTCCGGAAGAGATTGCAAAAGTCATTGCACCACAGTTCAAGGAAACCGATCTCGCTACAATTACAACCATTGTCAGCCGTTACTACGAACAAGACACCTGGAAATCGGATCTGATCTTCAACGAAGAAAGCTTCAATCTGCTGCAGGATATTCTGGAAAACTCTGGTGAGCTGAAAGAGCGTGTTCCTTATGAAGAACTAGTTACGACTACCTTTGCGGAGAAGGCCGCCCACTAAATAAAAGCGCAGACGCTTCATTTTAAGCCAGCGTCTGCGCTCTATTCTTATATTTTAAAATTTATCCTTCTGAAACTCTTACCGGATATATCCCTCCTGATAAGCCTTCTGCTTATTGAATGTGTACATCTCCGCAAAGGATGCCTGTACATACGGATTTACATAAAAAATTGCAAGAAGTCCACAGGTAACCGCACTCAGCAGATACCATCCAAGGAATGACAGATCCATGATAAATGCTTCCATTTTTTCTCCATCCATCATCTGTTTACTGATCTGGAATGCTTCTTTGTAATCCATTGCCGGATTCTCAGCAATAATATATGGTACCATCAGATATTCATAATGCTTAACGATTCCAGGTACCACCAAAAGCAGACTCCAAAGTGCAGTAAATAAATCTCTTAAAAACATGGTAAGAACAATATTAACATAATGTCCGGAACGGAAACCGTCAAGCAATGTTCCGATTCCCGGCTGTGCAGTCTGGTTCAGGATAAAGAACCGGTATCCACCCATTTTCAGGAGATTACCTACAAATACTTTGCCACAAGACAATCAGTATTACTACCGTTGCGATTCCTGCAAGCAATCCGGTAATCATTCCCACATTAAATAAATTTCCACTATATATATCTGAATTCTCACTTACCCGTCTTGCACTGGATTCGCCAGAGACTGTGCCAAAGATTCCCATCAGAAGCGCAACTACAACGGCTGACACATAATTCTTCTTAAATGCCATATTACCTCTCATTTTAAGTTCTGCTCTATTCCACATCATATGCCTCTCCTCCTTTGAATACATTGATATGATTCTCACTACCTATACTTATCATCTGTAAATCTGTCAATCACTTACTGGTTTTCTATCTGCTCAGCAAGATCATTCAAGTACACCCATCTGTCCATCTTTTCTTCCAATGTTGTCTCTGTTTCTTCTTTCTCTTTCATAAGTTCGGACAAATTCACGGATTGGTGGCATTCTTAACCATCTCCTGATCCAACTTTTCGATCGTCTCTTCCAGCTTTGCGATATCCTCATCGATCGTCTCGTATTCCCGCTGTTCTTTATAAGAAAATTTCAGCTTTTTCTCCCGCTGCTTCCAGGTCTTTTTGCTGTCAGACTCACCGGTCTGTGCAGAAGCTGCATCTGACATATTTTCTGCAATTGTCTGTCCGTCTTTCGGTTTTTCAAGCTCCACACGGATCAGATAATCGGAGTATCCACCTTCCGACTGGCGGATTTTTCCACCTCCATTAAATGCAAAAATACGACTGACAGTACGATCCAGGAAGTACCGGTCATGGGATACAATCAGAATAATACCATCAAAATGATCCAGATAATCCTCCAGGATTGTCAGCGTCTGGATATCCAGATCATTGGTTGGCTCATCCAGGATCAGTACATTTGGTGCTTCCATCAAAACACGTAGTAGATAAAGTCTCCGTTTCTCGCCTCCGGATAACTTTTCGATCCTCGACCACTGCATTGCCCCGTCAAAAAGAAATCGTTCCAGCATCTGGGACGCGGTAATCTTCCCGTCAGAAGTTGCAATGTACTCACCTGCTTCTTTTACATAATCAATGACACGCTTGGATTCGTCCATATATTCATTCTCTTGCGAGAAATAGCCAATCTTGATTGTTTGTCCAATTTCAACAGTTCCGACATCCGGTTTTATGATCCCGTTGATAATCTTGAGCAGCGTCGATTTTCCACATCCATTATGTCCAATAATTCCGATTCGGTCTTTCTTCAGAAAATATAAGAGAAATCTTCGATCAGCTTCTTTTCTCCATAAGATTTGCAGATTCCGGAAAGTTCAATTGTTTTATTCCCCATACGGGAAGCCACAGAATCCAGCATTACTCGCTTTTCTTCCTGAATATCTTTCATTTCCTGCATAGCATGAATCCGGTCAATATGCGCTTTCTGTTTGGTACTTCTCGCCCTTGCGCGCGGTGTAGCCATTCCAGCTCCGTACGCAAAAGGCTTTTTCTCTTACGTTCTGTGGCAAGCTCCATGTTCTGACGCTCGGCTTTCAGACGCACAAACTCGGAATAATTGCCTGGATAGTTATATAATTTCCCATGATCAACTTCCACAATACGATTTACCACACGGTCCAGGAAATAACGGTCATGCGTAACCATCAGGATCGCTCCCCGGAACTGGATCAGATATTCTTCCAGCCATTCGGACATCTCATTGTCCAAATGGTTCGTCGGTTCGTCAAGGACCAGAATGTCTGCCGGTGTTAAAAGTGCCCGGACAAGTGCCACCCTTTTCTTCTGTCCGCCGGACATATGCTCAATCTTTTCATCATAATCGGTAAATCCAAGCTGATTCAGCATAGACTTTGCTTCTGCCTCGATCGTCCAGCGGTTCAGCTCATCATAATTTCCTTCTGTTGCCGCGCGAAGAATTGTTGTTCCTGCTTCAAATACCGGCGTCTGCGGAAGATAGCAGATCTTCACCTGATTCCCCATGCTGATCGTTCCGGCATCACTTCTTCGATTCCGGCAACGATTTTCAGCAAAGTGGATTTACCCATTCCGTTGACTCCGATCACACCGATTTTTTCATTTTTGTTGATTCCAAATCCCACATCATCCAGAAGCACACGATCCGTATAGGCTTTGGATACATGTTCCATTGTCAGTAAATTCATATATTTTCCCCTGTGATTCTCTGTTTTGTCTTTTTCCATTATAGCAATTTGTACGGGTCCTAGTCAATCCAAAGTATCTCACCCGGCACCGATTCTGACACGCAAAAAGCACAGAATCCTATCCTTTACCGGACAGTCCCTGTGCTTTCACATATCCCCATATTCTTTTTATCTTATGATGTGAGTGTCAAAAATAAAATTTTGCCGCTCACTGGCGTAATCAGATGCTCCATTGCTAAACAATTCCCGCAATCCTCATCTTATAAGAAAATATATTTCAGGATAAACAGTATCACCAGTACATACATCAGTACACTGATCTTCTTTTCTTTTGCTTTTCCTGTAAGTACGTTGATTACTACATAAGAAATCACTCCCATGGAAATACCTTCTGAAATACTGTAGCAGAATGCATTGCCGCGATACAGATAAAGCACGGAATTCCTTCGCTATAATCACTGAAGTTAATTCCTGCCACATTGCTCAGCATATAGAAGCCGACGATGATCAGTGCCGGAGCTGTCGCAAAGGACGGAATTGCAAGAAAGATTGGTGATAAGAAAAGGGAAATTCCAAACAGGATCGCCGTTGTCAGGGATGTTAAACCTGTACGTCCTCCTTCTGTTACACCAGAAGCACTCTCTACGAATGTTGTTGTTGTAGAAGTTCCGAGTACTGCTCCAACTGTAGTTGCAACTGCATCTGCCATCAGTGCCCCTTTAATTCTCGGAAGCTTTCCGTCTTTGTCAAGCATGCCTGCCTTTGTAGATACACCGATCAGAGTTCCGAGTGTATCAAAAAGATCTACGAAAAGGAATGCAAATACTACAACAACGAATTCCAGTGAAAATACATTCTTAAAATCAAGCTTTCCAAATACCGGTGCAAGGCTTGGAATTGCAAGTCCGGAACTGAAATCCGGAAGCAGACTGTAGAATCCGATCTCCGGATTCGGTACATAAAGACCTGCTATCTGGCAGATGATTCCAAGTATCCATGTGATCAAGATACCCCAAAGGATATTTCCTTTGATGTTCTTAATCACCATGATTGCTGTGATCAGCACACCTATGATTGCAAGAAGTACAGTAATTCCAACGTTATTGAAGCTTGCTTCCACTCCATTTGCCTGATTATATGCATCTACAGAGAAGAGCTGTACCAGAGTAGATCCTCCGACAACGATATTGGCATTCTGAAGTCCAAGAAATGCAATAAATAATCCGATACCAACGCTGACTGCTGTCTTAAGACAAGCTGGGATCGCATTGAAGATCGCTTCTCTGACATTCGTCAGGGAAAGAATAATGAAGATAATACCCTCTGCAAATACTGCAGTCAGTGCAGTCTGCCATGAGTAGTTCATACCGATTACTACAGTATAAGCAAAGTAAGCATTCAGTCCCATACCAGGTGCAAGTGCAAATGGATAATTTGCGAATGCTGCCATACACAGCGTACCGATCAGTGATGCAAGTGCTGTTGCAGTAAAGACTGCCCCCTGATCATACCCGCTGCGGAAAGAATGCTTGGATTGACTGCCAGGATATACGCCATCGTCATAAATGTCGTAATACCTGCAAGAATCTCAGTTTTGACGTCGGTGTGATTTCTTAAGCTTAAACACCTTTTCCAACATATTGTTTTCCTCCTGCTGTCTGTCTCGGATATTCCCTCTCACTCCTTAAAATATCCTCGTACAATTTTCTTGTAGCAGAGAATATTTTAGCAAAAAAGAGAGAAAGTAAACACATTACTTCTCTCTGATTTCTAACTCTTATTCGCTATTACTGTTCATAGTAGCTGTATACCGCAACTATTTGCTCTCTCTGATCTTCTTTCTGAGCAGAAGTACCATTGCAGGGGATACGGATAATTCGTCTAATCCCATGCTTAAGAATTCTTCAGTCAGTTCGAGGTCAGCTCCGAGTTCGCCGCAGATTCCGATCCATTTGCCTTCTGCGTGGGCATTTTCGGCTGCCATGTGGATCATTGCAAGGACTGCCGGGTGGTGCGGATCGTAGAAGGCATCCAGCTTCTGGTTCTGACGGTCAATTGCCAACGTGTACTGGGTCAGATCATTGGTCCCTACGCTGAAGAAATCCACTTCTTTTGCAAGCTCACGGCTCATCATAACGCAGCCGGTGTCTCAATCATGATTCCCAGTTCCACATCCTCACGGAACGGGATCTTTGCCTCACGAAGCTCTTCTTTGACCTCTTCGATGATCACCTTGATCTGCTTCACTTCTTTTACCGAAATGATCATCGGGAACATAATGGCGATCTGTCCGTAAGCAGATGCCCGGTACAAGGCACGAAGCTGGGTCTTGAAGATCTCCGGTCTTGTCAGGCAGATACGGATTGCCCGGTATCCCAGTGCCGGGTTCTCTTCTTTGTCAAGTCCAAAGTAATCCACCTGCTTGTCTGCTCCGATATCCAGGGTACGGATAATGACCTTTTTGCCTGCCATATTTTCTGCAACCTGTTTGTATACCTGGAACTGCTGTTCTTCGGTCGGGAAATCTTCACTTTCCAGATACAGGAACTCGCTTCGGAAAAGTCCGATCCCTCCTGCATCATTTTTAAGTACGGCTCCCACATCGGAAAGATTACCGATATTCGCATAGACATTGATCTTCTGTCCAGAAAGGGTGACATTCTCTTTGCCCTTCAGTCTTCCAGAAGTGTTTTCTGTCTGCGGTCTTCTTCGCGCTTTTCGGTCATAGCCTTCATGGTCTCTTCATCCGGATCAATGTAGATGGTCCCAGTAAAGCCGTCGATGGCTGCCATATGTCCATCATATTCTTTTGCAAGCCCTTCTCCCAGACCAATAACGGCCGGGATGTTCATGGTCCTTGCAAGGATTGCCGTATGGGAATTTGCTGATCCGTACATGGTTGCAAATGCAAGCACTTTGGACTTGTCAAGCTGAACAGTCTCACTCGGTACCAGATCATCTGCTGCCACGATCACCGGTTCATCTGCCACAACACCACTTTCCCCGGCATCCGAAAGGATACCGAGAAGTCGGTCCGATACATCTTTTACATCGGCCGCACGTCCCTGCATGTAAGCATCATCCATAGATGCAAACATCTGGGAGAAGTTATCTCCTGTTGTCGCAACAGCATACTCTGCGTTGACTTCCTGGGTAGTAATAATATTCTTAATCGAATCCACATAATCCAGATCCATCAGCATCATCTGATGTACTTCAAAAATTGCCGCATTGGCTTCTCCTACATCTTCCATTGCCTTGTCATACAACTCACCGAGCTGTGCGATCGCAGTCTCCTGGGCATCCTCAAAACGTGCCACCTCTGCTTCGGTATCCTCTACATGATACCGTCTTACCTGCTTTTCCTGTCTTTTATAAAAAGCAATCTTCCCGATCTACGCCACCAAAACACTTTACCACTTAGTGTAATCATAATCCTACAGATTCTCCTCTAATACTTCTGGATTTCGGTGATTGCGTCTTCTTCGTCTTCGCCTTCAGCTGTGATGATAACCTCATTTCCTTTTTTTACGCCAAGACTCATAACTGCCATAATGCTCTTTGCATTGACTTCACGTGTATCTCCTGCTTTTTTGATCTTAATATCTGAAGTTTTTTTCGCAATTGCTTTTACCAGAATTCCTGCCGGTCTTGCGTGGATTCCCTGTGCATCTGTTACTACATACTTAAATTCTTTCATGATAAATTCTCCTCGTCTTTTTCTTTCATTTTTAGTTTACTTTTTTGACAGCGTTTTGCTTGCCAAAAGCACCGCCATTATTAAAACAGCTTTCGCTGTTCTATTCTACTGTATCTACGGCAAATAGTGGATCGCCGGCTTTAACTTCTCCCGTCGCAAGGAGACGTACTCTCTGATTCTCTTCCAGTTCTGTACAAAGTACCGGTGAACAAAGAGACGGTGCATGCGAAGTCAGGAATGGAATATCGATCTTCATAAGCGGATCCCCCTTCTTCACTTTCTGACCATTTTCTACAAATACTTCAAATCCTTCACCGTTCAGAGATACGGTATCAATACCGATGTGAAGCAGCATGCCAAGTCCGCTTTCTGTCTGGAACCCAAGTGCATGCTTTGTTTCAAATACGAAAAGCACTTCTCCATCTTCCGGTGCGCAGATCACAGCATCTTCCGGTGTAACAACAGCTCCGTCACCCATCATTTTTCCTGCAAATCCTTCATCCGGACAGGTTGTAATATCGCCTGCCATACCGGTGATCGGACTGGATACAACAATTGTATTTACCACTTTTTCCTGGGTTTCATTATTTTCATTTACAGTATCTGTATTTTCTTCAGCTGAATTCTCTTCTGACACAGCAGCGCTCTCATAATATTCATCCGGAGCTGTTTCCAGATAATCTTCCAGTTTAGACTTAATCACAGTTACCTGTGGACCATAAATGATCTGGACACCCTGTCCCTTTTTCACGATTCCTCTGGAACCTGTTGTCTTGATGATCTCATCATTTACGCGGGCTGCGTCATGAACTGTGATACGAAGTCTTGTTGCACAACAATCCACATCACTGATATTTTTCTTTCCGCCAAGCCCCTGTGTGATTGCCTCACTTACCGGATCTGCGGTTCCTGTATTCCCTGCTGTTTCTTTTCCTGCTTCTTTTCTGGCATTTACATCTGCCTTTGTATATAATTTTGTCTCTGTATCATCATCTTCACGTCCCGGTGTCTTGAAGTTAAACTTTTTGATCAGGAAACTGAAGATAAAATAATACAGGAAGAAATAAATAATTCCAACCGGAATGATCCGAAGCCAGCTTGTCTTTGCATTTCCCTGCAGGATACCGAAAAGGAACAGATCCAGAAAACCACCAGAGAAGGTAAGTCCTACTGCTATATTCAGGATATGCGCGATCATGTAAGCAGAACCTGCAAGCACTACCTGTACAGCAAAAAGTGCCGGTGCAACAAAAAGAAATGAGAATTCCAGTGGCTCTGTAATACCCGTCATCATGCAGGCAAGTGTTGCAGAAAGGAGAAGTCCTCCTGCCTGTTTTTTCTTTTCCGGTTTTGCACAGCGGTACATCGCAAGTGCCGCTCCCGGAAGTCCGAAGATCATAAAGATAAATTCACCTGAGAAATATCTGGTCGCATCTGCGCTGAAATGTGCGATATTTGCAGAATCAGCAAGCTGTGCAAAGAAGATGTTCTGTCCTCCCTGTACCATCTGTCCCGCAACTTCCATTGTTCCACCGACCGCTGTCTGCCAGAATGGCATGTAAAATACATGATGAAGTCCGAACGGAATCAAAGCTCTCTTAATAATACCAAAAATCAGGGTTCCCAGATATCCGCTTCCGGTTACCAGTCCGCCAAGTGCATAAATTCCATTCTGTACAACCGGCCAGGCAAAATACATTCCAATCCCAACAAACATGTACACCAGTGTAGAAATGATCGGAACAAATCTGGACCCTCCGAAGAATGATAACGCATTTGGAAGAACGATTTTGTGAAAACGGTTATGCAGAGCAGCAACACCAAGTCCTACAATAATACCACCAAACACACCCATCTGTAAGGACTGGATTCCGCAAACAGAAGTGATGGTTCCTTCCAGTACATTCGAAGCGATCGTTCCATCTGCGGTAATCTCTCCTGTGATCACAAGCATTGCATTGATTGCAACATTCA
>ENA-OQCS01001356-OQCS01001356.1-human-gut-metagenome-genome-assembly--contig:-NODE-1356-length-12705-cov-4.751550_pt1 | contig 12705 bp, 15 predicted proteins | sample MGYA00242757_ERZ504575 | MGnify/ENA primary metagenome ERZ504575 (study PRJEB26092, sample SAMD00036297) | human gut metagenome | host: Homo sapiens | study: EMG produced TPA metagenomics assembly of...
TAGTTATTTCGAAAACGATGTACTAGAATGAAAGTTACTGTTCACACGTCACTATCCCGCGAGGTGTTTTTGGCATGAATATGCCAAAATCCTGAGACATACAAGCCTATAGCAATCCTCTAAAATAATGCATCTTAATCCAGCCCATCAGAGTGTGAAATCCTGCGTCAGATATCTTTGCCGTGCGTCAGCACGCCTGCAGATATCTTTCTTGTCTTTCGCACTCTGCCGAACTGTCTTAAATGCATTATTTACGAGGATTGCTATAAATTCCATTGCCGCAGGAATTTGAAATGAATTTTGGCAACGTTACTGAGAACGGAGTGAACAGTAATGAATGAAATTTCTTTACAAGTGCAAAAAAAACGTGCTAGAATAGCACTTGCGCAACCAGGCCAGGTAATCGCGGCTGAACAGACGAAAGGGTTCAGACGAGGAAAGTCCGGGCTTCGCAGGGCAGGATGCCGGATAACGTCCGGTGGAGGTGACTCCCAGACCAGTGCAACAGAAATAAACCGCCTCACTTGCTGAGGTAAGGGTGGAAAGGCAGTGTAAGAGACTACCGCCGTCTTGGTAACAGGCCGGGCACATGTAAACTCCATTCGAAGCAAGACCGAATAGAAAGCGATACGGCTGCCGTCGTGCTTTCAGGTGGGTCGCTTGAGCCTTATGGCAACGTAAGGCCTAGACAGATGATTACCCAATGACATAACCCGGCTTATCGGTCTGATTGCGTACAAAAAAACAGAACGGATTTCTTCCGTTCTGTTTTTTGATATTTGTTTTATTATTTATTGCGTTTACCTGTGTATTTCTCTTCGCAGTATTTACATCTGTAAACTTCTTTCTCTTTATCTGCAAGAACAAAGATCTGGTCGAGTCCCTGTTCAATGGAAGTGATGCAGCGTGGATTCTTGCATTTGATCACGTTGACAACCTGATTCGGAAGTTTCAGTTCTTTTTTGGCAACGATCTTCTCGTCCTTGATTACGTTTACAGTAATGTTATGATCGATAAAGCCGAGAATGTCAAGATCGAGATTCTCAACCGGGCATTCAACCTTGATGATATCTTTCTTACCCATTTTGTTGCTGCGCGCGTTCTTGATGATGGCAACGGTGCAGTCAAGTTTATCAAGCTTCAGATCATGATAGATAGTCATGGCCTTGCCTGCTTTGATATGGTCTAATACATAACCTTCGCGAAGTGCTCCAACATTTAACATGGTAATTTTACCTCCAGTAATGTGAGAATCAGGGCCATACGTACATATACACCGTACTGTACCTGTTTGAAATAAGCTGCTCTCGGGTCTGCATCCACCTCTGTTGAGATTTCATTTACACGTGGAAGCGGATGAAGAACGTACATGTCTTTTTTTGCAAGTTCCATTTTCTGTTTGTCCAGAATGTAGAAATCCTTCATGCGGACATAGTCTTCTTCGTTGAAGAAACGTTCTTTCTGTACACGTGTCATGTAGAGGATATCAAGATCTGGTAAGGCATCTTCCAGTCTCTCTACTTCCTGAAATTCGATATTGTTCTTTTTCAGAACATCCTCGCGGATATAGCTTGGGATGCGAAGCTCTTCCGGTGAGATCAGAATGAATTTTACATTTGTGTAACGTACAAGTGCTTCGATCAGGGAGTGAACTGTACGTCCGAATTTCAGTCGCCGCACAGACCAATGGTCAGATTGTCCAGACGTCCTTTCAGGGAACGATGGTAAGTAGTCGGTTAATGTCTGGGTAGGATGTTGATGACCACCGTCGCCGGCGTTGATAACAGGAATAGAAGAAGCCATAGAAGCTACTAACGGAGCACCTTCTTTCGGGTGGCGCATAGCACAGATGTCAGCGTAACAGGATACAACGCGGATTGTATCGGCAACACTTTCACCCTTTGAAGCGGAACTGGAATCAGCTGATGAAAAACCAAGAACTTTACCGCCAAGGTTCATCATAGCAGCTTCAAAGCTGAGACGGGTACGGGTGCTTGGCTCATAGAATAAAGTTGCCAGTCTTTTATCATGCAGACATGTGCGTATTTATCAGGGTGTTTCTCAATATCGCTGGCCAAGTCAAGAAGAGTATTTAACTCATCAACAGACAGATCCAGCGGACTCATTAAGTGTCTCATTTCATACCTCCATATTTTACTAGTTCAGGAATTGTTTACGTAATCCTTCTTAACATCATATAATAATCAGGTGCTTTTTTCAAGAGAGTTTTCCAAGTATTTTCTCAAAAAAAGTCCGGCTCCGAACCAGAGGGGAGCGTAGTCCGGTCTTATCAGTCCCCGGTAATTCAGAGGAGTGTTGCTGTAGTCCCAGGGACACATATGAAAACAGCGTAAAAGAGTACCGCTGATAAATTCCACGAAAAAAAATCCGACAGTATAAATGCAGCCGCGGACAAAAAGCGGGACAGCAGAAAGTTTACCGGAGAGCGGGCGGATGATGGCACCGCATCCGTAAATGGGAAACATTAAAAGGGAAGTTTTTCCTGTCATGGTAAGTTCTCCTGAAAGGATGGAATGCAGTCCGGTCCAGAGGATTTCCATGCACCAGCCCGTCAGACCGCAGAGAATGAAAGCTTTTTTCATAGGTAACGCTCCTGTATAAATTTCTATGATTCTAGTATTGCCTGCCTTGAAAAAAACATACACGTAGGATATAATGAGAACACGTTATTACACTATAGCAATGAGGTGTCTTATGCGCAAAAGGAACGTGCGGAGGGGATCTCATGGAAATAAGAGGAGTTTATTATGAATTATCAGGAAAGCCGGGAGTACATAGACAAAATCACCCGGGAAATTCCCAGTGTCCTGGGACTGGATCATATGCGTGAGCTGATGAAACGTCTTGGAAATCCACAGGATGATCTGAAATATGTGCATATAGCCGGTACCAATGGCAAGGGTTCTGTCATTGCTTTTTTGTATTCTGTTTTATCCGGTGCGGGATATCGCATTGGAAGATATGTTTCGCCTACCCTGTATTCCTACAGAGGCAGGATGGAAGTTTCGGGAAGCAGGATCAGCAGAGAGGACTTTGCTGCTTATATTACACAGGTGTCTGATGTTATTGCTGCTATGACAAAGGATGGTTATCCCCATCCCACTGCATTTGAAATAGAGACTGCGGTGGCATTTCTGTTCTTTAAAAAAGAGAATTGTGATCTCGTTTTGCTGGAAGTGGGAATGGGCGGAAATCTGGACGCCACAAATATTATTAAGAATACGCTGCTGGCAGTGCTGGTATCGATCAGTATGGATCATATGTCTTTTCTTGGAAATACTCTGGCACAGATCGCAGAGAAGAAAGCCGGGATCATCAAAGACGGCTGCAGAGTGGTGACTGCCAGACAAAAGCCAGAAGCAATGCAGGTGATCGAGAGGATCAGCAGAGAACATGGTGCAAAATGTACCATAGCAGATGCTTCTGAGGCAGAGATATTAAAGGAAAGCTGCCTTGGACAGACAATCCGGTACAGGGGTGAAGAGTATGAGATTCCGCTGGCAGGTGTTTATCAGAAGGAAAATGCAGTAGTTGCACTGAATGCTTTAAAAGTATTGGATGAGCTGGGCTTTTCCACCGCTGCGGAGCAGAAAAAAGAAGGGCTTCGCACAGTAAACTGGAACGGACGGTTTACAGTTATCTGTAAAAAACCGCTGTTTGTGGTAGACGGGGCTCATAATCCTGCTGCTGCGGATATGATGGCAGCTTCAATAGAGCATTATTTTAAGGGAAAACGGATCATCTATATTATGGGAGTGTTTGCAGATAAGGATTACAGAAGTGTGATTCAGAAAACTGCGCACTTTGCAGACCGGATACTCACAATCCAGACTCCGGATAATGTAAGGGCACTGCCTGCCGGAGAACTGGCGAAGACTGTCAGTGAATATAATCCCAATGTACAGGCAATGGATACGATTAAAGATGCAGTGGAGGAGCTTTTTCACTTGCCGGGGAACAGGATGTGATCATTGCCTTTGGCTCTCTTTCCTTTATCGGAGAGATGACTGATATTGTAGAGAATTTGTGAAAGTAAAAAGGTACAACATAAATGATAGATTTACAGGAATGCAGAAATGAAATAGATAAGATCGACAGCGATATCATACGTCTTTTTGAACAGAGAATGAAGGTGTGTGAGGATGTTGCAGAATATAAGATACGTACAGGAAAGAAGGTTCTGGATCCGGAAAGAGAGAGACAGAAGCTGGAGGTCCTGAGAGGTAAGGCACATGGAGAATTTAATCAGCTTGGTGCGCAGGAGCTTTTTCAGCAGATCATGGCGATCAGCCGTAAGAGACAGTATCAGCTTCTCACAGAGCATGGAATCGAGGATGATGAGAAACTGGGAATGGTAGATGCACTTCCGTTGAAAGATGTAAGAGTTGTCTTTCAGGGTGTGGAAGGTGCATACAGTTATGCTGCAATGAGGGAATATTTCCAGGACGATATTGAGAGCTTTCATGTAAAAACCTGGCGTGATGCAATGGAAGCAGTTGTGGAGGGAAGAGCAGACTATGCGGTACTTCCCATTGAGAATACAACTGCCGGTATTGTTGCTGATATTTATGATCTTCTTACAGAGTATGAGCTTAGCATTGTAGGAGAACAGATCATCCGTCCGGAGCATGTACTTCTGGGACTGCCGGATGCTGAACTGGAGGATATCAGACAGGTATGTTCTCATCCTCAGGCACTTTCCCAGTGTGGAAAATATCTGGAATCTCATCCGGACTGGAAGAAGAAAGAGATGGAAAATACTGCCGGTTCTGCCAAGAAGATAAAAGAAGACAATGACAAGACGCAGGCAGCTATTGCCAGCAGACAGGCAGGAGAGCTTTACGGACTGAAGATCCTGGCTGAGAATATCTGCTATAACGGACAGAATGCCACACGTTTTGTGATCGTGAGTAAGAAACCAATCTATGTGAAGGATGCACATAAGATCAGTATTTTCTTTGAACTGCATCATGAGAGCGGAACTCTTTACAATATGCTGTCTCACATTATTTATAATGGACTGAATATGACGAAGATAGAATCCCGCCCGATCACAGGGAAGAACTGGCAGTACCGTTTTTTTGTTGATTTCGAGGGAAATTTAAAGGACAGTGCAGTGAAGAATGCCCTGAGAGGAATTGAGGCAGAAGCTGACAGAATGAGAATTTTGGGAAATTATTAAAAATCATTTCCATAATGCCAGAGCGTGTTTGAAAAATCATTTCCACAATCTGCAGTCCCACTTTGCGGCATATTTTGCGTAAAGCATTTTTCAAACACACTCTGGTACATCGTTTTCGAAATAATTATACCACTCACAGCAGAACAATAAGATAAAACAACAAGGTAAGAAGGAAGTAATAAAAAATGGCTAGATTAAATGAATGCATCTTATACCGTAACTTTGAACATGGAGAAATCCTTGATAAAATGGCAGAACTGATGAATGCCTGGGAGCAGAAAGCACCTGATCTGAAAGAAAAGGAAGGGCTGTTCTTTGAGTGTGCCAACGGACTGGTGGAAACTGCCGGCGCTTATGGATTTTCCGGAAATTTATGGCACTGTTATCTGACATTTCTTCTGGTAAATAATGAAAATGCATTCAGTACAGCCTGTGAGATCAGAGGGGCTGTCAACGGAAGTATTAATGAACTGGCACTGAATGATTTCGGTGTGTTTAAAGAACTGTATGATTTTGACCTGACTGTACTGGATGAGGCATTTGGAATTTCCTGCTGTAAGGTTCTCGGTGATTATACCAACACCGGAAGTAACAGCAAGATGTTTAATTCCCGTATCAGAGACCGTATCTGTGATCTGAGCAAAACGCTGGCAGCAGCGGAGTCCACAGAGGAATTCATGAAGGATATGGTACAGTTTTATAAGGATTTTGGTGTGGGTAAGCTGGGATTACATAAGGCTTTTCGTGTAGGCCATGATGAGAATGATAATGTGGAGATCCAGCCGATCACAAGGATCGCTCATGTGAAACTGGAAGACCTGGTCGGATATGAAATCCCGAAGCAGAAACTGATCGAGAATACAGAAGCTTTCGTAAGAGGCAGAAAGGCAAACAACTGTCTGCTTTTTGGTGATGCGGGTACAGGTAAATCCTCAAGTATAAAGGGAATCCTGAACCGTTATTATGATGAGGGACTTCGTATTATCGAGGTGTATAAGCATCAGTTTCAGGATCTGAATGATGTGATCGCCCAGATCAAGAACAGAAACTATAAATTCATTATCTATATGGATGATCTGTCATTCGAGGAATTTGAAATCGAATATAAATATCTGAAGGCAGTGATCGAGGGTGGTCTGGAGAAGAAGCCGGACAATATCCTGATCTATGCAACAAGTAACAGAAGACATCTGGTAAGAGAGAAATCCAGTGACAAGCTGGAGATCATGGATGATGACGATCTGCATTCCTCCGATACAGTGCAGGAGAAGCTTTCACTGGTTTATCGTTTTGGTGTCCGTATTTATTATGGTGCACCGAGCAAAAAAGAATTCCAGACAATTGTGAAAGCTCTCGCAGAGAGAAACGGAATTACCATGCCGGAGGACGAACTGCTTCTGGAAGCAAATAAGTGGGAGCTTTCCCATGGAGGACTTACAGGACGAACTGCACAGCAGTTTATCGACCATCTGCTGGGTGTGGAGAAGGAATAAAAAAGCAAATAGATGAATGGTAAAGGGGGAACGCATATGGCAGTCATGACATTTGCAGCCATTGACATCGGATCTTATGAAGTCAGCATGAAGATCTTTGAGATGTCAAAAAGAATTGGTTTTCGTGAACTGAATGATGTCAGATACAGTCTGGAAATTGGAAAGGGTGTCTATTCTGACGGAAAGATCGACTCAGAAATGCTGAATGTTTTATGTGAGGTGCTGAATGACTTTAAGAGGCTGATGCAGGACTTTGGGTGGAAGAGTATCGTGTCTGCGGCACCAGTGCATTCAGGGAACTTGTGAATCCGCTGCTGATCATTGAACAGATCTATCAGCGTACAGGAATGAAAATAGAAATATTAAGCAGTGCAGAACAGCATTTCCTTGGGTACAAATCAATTGCTGCCATTGAAAAGGGATTCAAAAAGATGATCCAGAAAGGCACCGCGATCCTGGATGTGGGCGGCGGCAGCCTTCAGGTTTCCCTCTTTGACAAAGATGCACTGGTCACTACCCAGGGACTTAAAATGGGAAGTTTAAGAATCCGCCAGCGTCTGCAGGAACTGGAGAAAACAACCATTCATTATGACAAGCTGGTTGAGGAATTTATCCGAAATGACCTGATGAGCTTTCAGCGTCTGTATCTGAAGGATAAGGATATCAGGAATGTGATCCTGATGGGAGATTTTATTACAGATATGATCTTCCAGGAGGAAATGGAAGACAGGATCATTACAAGGGAAGAGTTTATGAAACGCTATGAGGATACAGTTGGAAAATCTGTTGACCTGCTGGCACAGGAGATGGAGATTGATCCGGAATATGCATCCCTTGTTGTGCCGACCATGGTAGTGTGCAGAAATTTTATTGATATTTTCAATGCAGAGTCTCTCTGGGCACCAGGTGTTTCCCTGCTGGATGGAATTGCCTATGATTTTGCAGAGAAGAAAAAATTTCTCAAAAGTGTCCACAATTTTGAGAATGACATTCTGGTTACATCAAAGAACATTGCGAAACGCTATTCCAGCAGTAAGAGCCATATCCAGGGAACTATGAATCTTTGCCTGAATATCTTTGACAGTATGAAGAAGGTTCATGGTATGGGAACAAGAGAGCGTCTGTTACTGCAGATCGCAGCACTGCTTCATGATTGTGGCAAATATATCAGCATGGAAAAGGTTTCCGAGTGTTCCTATCAGATTATTATGTCTACAGATATTATTGGTCTGTCCTCTATGGAGCGCCAGATGATCGCATGTGCGGTCAGATTCAATAATTCTGCGTTTGTTTATTACGATGAACTTTACAGTATGGGAATCGCTATAGACAGAGAGAGCTATATCAAGGTGGTAAAGATGACTGCAATCCTTCGTCTGGCGAATGCCATGGACAGAAGTCATTATCAGAAAGTAAAAGGAATCAAAGCAGTGCTCAAAGACAGAGAACTGCAGATGATCGTGGATTCTGCACAGGACATTTCCCTGGAACTGGGACTGCTGAAAGATAAAGAGGCATTTTTTGAAGAAGTATTTGGCATTCGTCTGGTTCTCAGACGCAAGGGCAGAGCGTAAAGGAGGATGAACTTATGGACTTTGAAAAATTTGAAAAGAAAGAATATTTCGTGAATCGCGAGCTGAGCTGGCTCAAATTTGATGAGCGTGTTCTGAGTGAAGCAAGAGATAAAAATCTTCCTTTGTTTGACAGACTGAAGTTCTTAAGCATTACCGCATCCAATCTGGATGAATTCTTTATGGTGCGTGTGGCGTCTCTTAAGGATCAGGTACATGCAGGATATCATAAAACAGACATTGCAGGAATGACAGCCAAGGAACAGTTAAAAGAAATCAGTGTCCGTACCCATGAACTGGTTCATGTACAGTATAATACCCTGAACCGTTCTCTGATCCCTGCGCTTGAGAAAGCAGGAATGCACCTGGCGGCAGCCCATGAGAATCTTACAGAAGCACAGAGTGCATTTGTAGACAGATACTTGAGGATAATGTATATCCTGTACTTACACCGATGGCGATGGATTCTTCCAGACCGTTTCCGCTGATCAGAAACAAGACATTAAATATCGGTGCCCTGATCTCCAAGAAGGAGAAGAGTGATAAACTCAACAAAAAGGATAAAGCAGGAGAACTTCTGTTTGCTACAGTGCAGGTTCCGTCTGTGCTTCCAAGGGTGGTGCAGATTCCGTCAAAGAAGGATGGAGATACCACAGTGATCCTGCTGGAAGAGATTATTGAAAGAAATATTGACAAACTTTTCCTGAGTTATGATGTGATATGTGCCCATCCTTACCGTATTATGCGTAATGCGGATCTTACCATCGATGAAGATGAGGCAGAGGATCTGCTGGTGGAGATCCAGCGCCAGTTAAAGAAACGTCAGTGGGGTGAGGTTATCCGTCTGGAAGTAGAGGATAAGATGGATGAACGCTTGCTGAAGATTCTGAAGACGGAATTTGACATCAAAGAGGCAGATGTTTTTGAGATAAACGGACCTCTGGATCTTACCATGCTGATGAAAGTATATGGTGCGGATGGCTTTGACGCTTACAAGACACCGAGATATCAGCGGCACCTGTACCGGAATTTCAGAATGAGAAGGATATTTTCCAGGTGATACGTGAGGGCGATGTATTCTTGCATCATCCTTATATGAGCTTTGATCCTGTTGTAAATTTCGTGCGTCAGGCAGCAAAAGATCCGGATGTTCTGGCTATTAAACAGACTCTGTATCGTGTCAGCGGCAATTCACCGATCATTGCTGCCCTTGCGCAGGCAGCAGAAAACGGCAAACAGGTTTCCGTACTGGTAGAGCTGAAAGCACGTTTTGATGAAGAAAATAATATTGTATGGGCGAAGAAGCTGGAGAAGGCAGGATGTCATGTAATTTATGGTCTGGTAGGCCTTAAGACACACAGCAAGATCACACTGGTTGTGCGCAGGGAAGAGACAGGAATCCGCCGTTATGTGCATCTGGCAACCGGAAACTACAATGATTCCACTGCCAAACTCTATACAGACTGCGGTATCTTTACCTGCGATGAACGTTTTGGTGAAGATGCAACAGCAGTATTTAACATGCTCTCCGGATATTCTGAACCGAAAAGCTGGAATAAGCTGATCGTAGCACCAATCTGGATGAAGGACAGGTTCTTAAGCCTGATTGAACGTGAGGCAGAGAATGCGAAGAAAGGACTTCCGGCGTTGATCCGCGCAAAGATGAATTCCCTCTGTGATCCGAAGATTATTGCAGGATTGTATTATGCATCTTCCTGCGGAGTTCAGGTGGAGCTTCTGGTAAGGGGGATCTGCTGTCTGAAAGTAGGAGTGCCGGGAATCAGTGAAAATATTCATGTCCGTTCTATTGTAGGGGAATTTCTGGAGCATAGCCGTATTTTCTATTTTGAAAACGGCGGAAACCCGGAAATCTATATGGGAAGTGCGGACTGGATGCCGCGTAACCTTGACCGTAGGGTAGAGATTGTTTTCCCTGTGGAAGATGAGAAGATTAAGAAAGAGCTGGAACACGTACTTGATCTGGAGTTTAAGGATAATGTAAAAGCTCATATCCTGCAGTCGGATGGAACTTATGTGAAGCCGGATAAACGAGGCAAAGCCAGATTAACTCTCAGATGGAATTCTGTATTGAGGCAACTGAGAAAGCTGCACTTCATAAACACGAAGAAAAGAAATCCCGCATATTCATTCCGGCAGAGCTGCGGAGGATATAGAGGAATAAGAAACAGTCAGAAACAGAAATAAATAACTGGGAAATGCCATGGAAAGCGGTGGAGTTGCCATGGCATTTCTTCTTTGGGACAAAAAAATAAAAATTTTTTGTGGCAAAAACCGCATAAATACAGGGCTTTTTGAACGAAAAATTCGAGAAAAATAAAAAAATTGAAATTTTTAAAAAGTACTTGCATTTTAGAAAAAGATGGTGTATATTAAACGAGTCGACAGCGAAGAGCAAACGACAGATAAACAAATGGCCAGTTGGTCAAGGGGTTAAGACGTCGCCCTCTCACGGCGAAAACACGGGTTCGATTCCCGTACTGGCTGCTACAAAATAGTGAGAATTTAACCAGAGCTTAGGCTCTGGTTATTTTTTTGTCAGGGATTTCTCCTGACATGTTGTATGTCTTCGCAGACAAAAATGATTCACGAACCTGGAGCTTTCATCTGACAATAGAGGAGTAATACTTGGAAAGGAAGAACGATATGGCCACGGATGAAGAACTTTATGGGCAATATCTGTGCGGTGATGAGACAGGACTTGAACTGTTGATAAAAAAATACGGTGATCCGCTGACCTTATACATTGATGGTTATCTGCATGACGTCCACGAAGCGGAGGACTTAATGATGGAAACCTTTTCCTGGCTGTTTATGAAAAAGCCCCGCATCCGGGATGGATGTTTTAAGGCTTACCTCTATAAAGCAGCGCGTCACATGGCATTACGCCACAAAAGCAGACGGCGGATTATCTTCAGTCATGGTCTGGATGGAAATATTAATGGGCTCCAGATGGTACCGGATGATCCGGTCTATATCATGATCACTCATATTTGTAAGCGTCACATAATTTCCCTGTATGAAGGACAATCTGGAATCATCATCTTTAAAATAAAGAGTATCTCTCATTCCAGGCGGCATCTGGTCAATAAAACAGAAAATGCAGTGATTGGAACAGGAACGATAATCATCCATCAGATCCTTCTCAAAGGTAATCCCAAGGTCTTCTTCATATTCCTTCTCCACCTCCAGCTCCCAGATCTCTCCGTTTGCCTTTTCCACTTCCAGAACAACGAATTCTTCATTCATCAGATATCGGTAGTCAAATATATCTTCCACAGGCTGACCGTTTACAGTGAGCAGTATATCTCCCGGCACAAGCTCCAGTTCCTGTGCGATACTTCCATCCTGCACAATTGCAATCACGTGTTTATTTTGTTTCTTCACATTTATCTCCATTATAAGTCAAATGCGATCTGTCGCGTCAGCTCTGTTCCAGAATCTGTTTGAAAAATCATTTTTCAAATACATTTTTAGATTCAGAGACCCGAATACAACATCACAGATCGTCCATCTCTGGCTCAGCATAATAAAGCCATTATTTTTAATATAACAAGTTTTCCCGAAAAACACAACAAAAACTTTCATTTCCTGCTCACGTCCGGGTAATTTTTCAAGTAAAAATCAATAAATTCCTTGACGACATTTAGGGCAAATGTTATAAATATAAAGAAGAGATCTGTAAAGGTAAAGGACACGTGTCCCCATTTTTTGCAGATAATCGAAACGATAATTAGCATACTACTTAGGAGGAATATCATGCCGAACATAGAATTGCTTGAGAAATCTATGCCTGTCGCACCTATTCGTATCGCTGCGCTGGAGGGCTGCCGCGAACTTGCAGAGGAGGTAGACAGAAACCTGGTAAAATTCCGTAAGGAACTTGTAGAAAAGAAGGGCCTTGACAATGTTCCACAAGGATACAGCGAAGACTCTTTTATCGTGGAGTGCGAATGTCCGCGTTTCGGTACCGGTGAAGGTAAGGGAATCATTAAGGAATCTGTCCGAGGAACCGACCTTTACATTATGGTAGACGTTACCAACTACAGTTCCACATACACTGTCTGCGGTCACGAGAACCACATGTCTCCGGATAACCATTTTCAGGATCTGAAGAGAATTATTCCGCAGCTACAGGTAAGGCACATCGTATCAATGTAATCATGCCATTCCTTTATGAAGGCCGTCAGCACAGACGTAAGAAGAGGGAATCTCTTGACTGTGCAGTTGCGCTTCGGGAATTAAGCGATATGGGCGTTTCCAATATCATCACCTTTGATGCCCATGATCCCCGTGTCCAGAACTCCATTCCGCTGAACGGATTTGACAACTTCTTCCCTACCTATCAGTCTTGAAGGCTCTGGTGAAGAATGTAGACAATTTCCAGGTGGACAACGATCACCTGATGATCATCAGCGAT
>ENA-OQCS01001357-OQCS01001357.1-human-gut-metagenome-genome-assembly--contig:-NODE-1357-length-12700-cov-2.471884_pt1 | contig 12700 bp, 20 predicted proteins | sample MGYA00242757_ERZ504575 | MGnify/ENA primary metagenome ERZ504575 (study PRJEB26092, sample SAMD00036297) | human gut metagenome | host: Homo sapiens | study: EMG produced TPA metagenomics assembly of...
GTGAGATAGGAAACTTGGCGATGCGCTCATCAGGCAAATCGTAATTATAATCGCTTATCTTAATATGTTTTGTATCCATTACTTTCTTTGAAAATTGAACTTTTTATTTTTGAAAATAGTGATGCCCCCAAGAAGGCTCACTGCCTGATTACAGCCACGTCATCAGAACGACGGCACGCAGGATGACATATACGAGGGTGAGCATCAGAACGGTCATAATCATATCGATGTCATCGCAATCATATCCCGTACTGGTATATTGATTCGAAACATACTTGATTTCCGGTGACATACGCCGTACATACGATGGAAGAAAAGATATACCAGCGTACCAACCACCATGCCCAGCAGCATGCCGCATACGATGTCCAGCGGATAATGAACGCCCAGATAGAGGCGGGTCCAGCAGTTCACCAGCGACCATGCTACCAGGGTGAAGGTGATCATCCTGCTCCTTACAAGCAGCGAGAAGAACACGCTATCGCCATGGTATTGGCTGCATGCGCCGAACAGAAACTGTAGTCCTTCAGACGAAGATTATCCACTACCTGTACGGAATATTTTACCAGCGGATCGTTGGAAGGTCGCCATCTGGCCGCCAGCGGTTTGATGATTCCCTCGCAATGCCATCTGCAAAAAGGATGCACAGGAATGCGCAGCCTACAATAAGACCAATCTGCCGACTGTCTCATTATTGCGCATCACGATGATAAAGAGTACAAGATAGAGCGGTATCCAAGTGAAACCCGAAGTAAGTGCCATCACCAACTGGTCGAGAATCACATTGTTACTGCCGTTGAACCACTGCAGTATCTGAAAGTCAATATCTTGTATCGAACTAAAATCCATTTACTTATTGTTTTATATTTAATGTTGAATGTAGAATGATATCAGTGTCTGACGCTCCATCCACTTCATTCTCCTAGATTTCCTCGAGATGCTTGGTCTCGATCCATCCTTCTCTTCCATCGCCTACGCGGATGCCACGCCAGTCGGTCATACCCTTGTCGATGATATCTACACGGGTACCTCGTGGAGTACAAACTGATCGGTACTGGTCTTGGCAGGCGTCTTCTTGATGTTCACGGAAGGTGAGATGATGATGCACCCTTGCGGTTGTCGAGCGCCTGCTTCTGCTGATAGGCAAAGAGATTGCTCAGCAGGAAGACGAGGAAGAAGCCGATACCGCCAAAGAAGCCGATCTTGCGCATCAGGATGTGCGGACCGAAGAGATAGAGCAGCACGAGCAGCAGCGCCATGATGATGGAGATGATACCAGTCTTCGCCCAGTTATCTACACTCGTAAAGTTGACCAGCGCCTTATACCAGGTAACAAAGAACATTTCGCTTACCGGAGTAATCTTGTCGATGGTCTTGCTGCGTGCAAACTGGAGATTGAAGTTGATGTCCTCATCTCCAGGCGAGAGCAGGCGGGCACGTTCATAGTTGAGCACCGCTTGGTGATATTGTCTGTACGATAGTAGGCATTGCGAGATTGTAGTAAATCTCGGCAGAGGCACCATTCTTGAGCAGCTCTTCGTAGTCGCGGATAGCCTGCTGGTAGTTGCCCTTCTGGTATTCCGTATCGGCATTGTTCTTGGTGATTGCCGATACAGGAGAAGCGCCGAAGCCCAGCATCGCCAGGAGCAGCCATACGAAGGAATATCCGGCAGGATGCTTCTTGGCGTTCTTGCGAGCCGCATTGATTGCATTTTCTATTTCCATAATCGCTGTCATTGCTGATTCGAAGGTACGGTTCATATTGCCGGCAGGATCGCCTGGAGCATAACGCTCGAACTCGCACTCATCGAGAGCGGAAGTAAACTTCTGTATTGTAACATCGTCCACATCGTGGGCGAAGAGTTTCTCACGGATATTCTCACGAGAGAGCTGCTCTACCGGCATGTTCAGCTTGTAGCTCATATATCCCCAGAGGGCACGCATCACCTCATCGTAGAACTCACCCTGCTTGCCCTGCAGCATCAGCTTGTTGGCCATGCGCAGACGCTTGGTGGCTATCTTGCCCGCCTTGTTGGAGCGCTTCTTCACGATGTCGGCATTCTCGATGGCTCTGCGGTGGAATACCACCAGCAGCACGAAGAAGGCGATGAGCGGAATGAGCAGACTGGTCCAGTAGCCGAAGCTTCCGAAGAACATATCATCTGCCTGATGCTGTGAGGTCTTGCCCAACATGATGGTATGGATATCCTTGTCCTTGCTGGTATAGTCAGCCGACTCGGACGTTGATCCATCTCCCTTCTCCACGTTCAGAGTGAAAGGTTGGGTCTTGATGGTCTTATACGCATTCTTGCTGGTATCATAATAGGTGAACTCCACGGCTGGAATGGTATAGCTGCCCTGATTGCGAGGAACAGCCAGGAAATCGTAGATCATATTACCCTCCACTCCATTGGCGGTGAGTCGGGTCTTATCTGTTACCTTGGCATCATACTTGTCGAAATCCTTCGGGAAATTCACTACTGGCTGCTTCAGCAACTTGAGGTTTCCGATACCTCCCACTATCACACGGAGCGTGATCGGTTCGCCTGCCTTGATTTCCTTCTTGTCAAGACAAGCAGAGATATTGAACTTACCTACTCCACCCGAGAAGTTGGCAGGCGCTGAGGCAACGGATCTACCTGCAGGGTGATACCCGGAGCCTTGATGTCCTTCTTTACCTCTACATATCCGGATCCGCCATTGAAGAAGGCCTCCATAGGATCGACATTGCGGTTCTGCTGTACCACGATGCCCTTGAAGGTGATAGAAGGTATCTCCAGCTTACCGGTCATCTGAGGATACATCACATACTGGCTCCAGGTGACACACTTGTAAGGACGGCCGTTCACCATTTCGGTATGAAAGGTCTTCTGCTGTGGCAGAGGTACTTCCTGGTTGTGGAATCCCTTCAGGTCTGGCATCTTGCCTTCCAGCTGGGTGAGTTCCACCTGTGTATATACCTTGTAGGTAAGCAGGATAGGTTCCTGCTCGTGTACTCTCTTCTTGTTGGCAGACACCTTGATGAAGAGGTCGCTGCCTGAGATGGCAGAGCCTGCGGTACGCATACGAGGTTGGTCGTAGCTATTCTGTCCGTGCATGCTAGGAGCGCCGTTGGTATGCTGGGCGTGACCCGACACCGTAATCTTCACAGCGCGAGAAGCCAGGCTCCTACCCCCCACGATAGCGTGGGAAGCACCTATGTTGAAGGTACCATTCTTTGCCGCATAAAGGGTGTAGGTGATGGTTACAGATGAAGAGGACGAGGTATGTCCGTTGATCATCTGATAACTGGATTGCGAGGATGTGTAAGGGCCTGCGATGACTTCGAGTCCATCCTGCACTGCACCCATTCTGAATTCCTCTACATCACGGGTGTTGATGGTATAGGCGACACGGAAGTTTTCTCCAGCCGCTACGTGCGATGGAGCCGACACGGAGATATGCTGGGCCACCGCATGCACCTGGTAGCCTAGCAAGCATATCAGCAATATCATATACCAACCTATTCTTTTCATATCGTATCTTAAATAATAGCTAAATATTATATGTAAACCGTATTTTTATCTTATCTAATCTTTTACCAATTCTTGTCGTAAGCCTTTCTGCGTGGCTGGCTCATCGCCTTCTGCAACTTGCGCTTGGTGGCTTGCTCCTGCTGAACGGCGGCATTCAGGAGCTGCTCGGCATTCTCGCGCTCATATTGTCCTGGTTCGGCTGGTTTTGGTTCTGATTATTCTTGTTATTCTTATTCCTGTTCTTGTTATTCTTATTATTCTTATCGTCGTTTTTATCCTTGTTGTCTTTGTTCTTGTCCTTATTCTGATCCTTCTTGTTCTTGTCCTTGTTCTTATCCTTGTTGTCTTTGTTCTTGTCCTTGTTTTGCGGATTGTTCTTGAGCAACTTCTTGCAGAGGGCAAGATTATAACGGGTCTCATTGTCCTGTGGATTGCATCTCAGCGCCATCTTGTAGTATTCGATGGCCTGGGCATATTCATGGTGGTTCTGCATGATTACGCCATGTTGTGATAGCTGGCAGCACGGCGGAGGCGGTTGGTTTCCAACTGGGCAGCATTGGTAAACTGCTGTATCGCCATGGAGTCTTTCTGCTGCGCCATGAGCGCACAACCAAGATTGTATATCGCCTGTGGATTCTTCTGATTCTTGGAAATAGCCTTGCGATATTGGGTTTCTGCCACTGCCCATTTCTGAGATTTGAAGGCACGATTGCCCTGACGGATCAGGTTGCGATCAGTCTGGGCTCCGGCTTGTGCCGTACCCACCAGCAACATTGCCACTGTTACTATTATATAATGTATATACTTCATTTTTACATCTATATTTTAAAGCTTTTGCCCTTTCAGGCGCCTTGCTACTACTCGCTTTACCCAGGGCGATGCCCTGGGCTAAGAGCTTCTGCCCTTTCAGGGCGAATAGGTGACAGCCCAGACTTATGAAGCTGCTTTATTTCGGCAGCTTCAAGGAATCCCTTTTGAAGAACTTAATGTTCCTGAGCAACGGATTCTTTACTTCCAGCATGCAGACCTCGATGATGAGCAGGAGGATGATGAGAATGCCCACAGCCTGAAACTGTTCATCATAGGCACTGTATATCACGCTGGTCATATCTCCCTTCTGCAACTTGGTAAGGTCATCATTCAATGCCTTTTCTGCATCACTCGTATTATCCACATGGATATACTGACCCTTGCCAGCCTGCGCCAGTTCGCGGCACATCTGCTCGTTGAGGGCAGTCATCACGGTATTGCCTGCGTGATCCTTCAGATAAGAGCCATCGCCCATCGGGATAGGAGCACCCTTGGTATTACCGATACCGAGGATAAACACGTTGATGCCCTTCTTCTGGGCAATCTCGACTGCCTCCTTGGCACCATCCTCATGGTTCTCACCATCGGTAATCACGATGATGGCTCTACCACATTGTCCTGCTGGGTAAAACTCTTGGTGGCAAGCGAGATGCATCGCCGATATTGGTACCCTGAGTCTGGATCAGCCCGGGGTGATATTCTGCAGGAACATCTTTGCCGATACATAATCACTGGTGATAGGCAACTGCACGAAGCATCGCCTGCAAAGACAATCAGTCCGATCTTGTCGTTGCTGAAGTTATCTACCAGATTCTCTATCAGCATCTTGCTCTTGTCGAGACGGGAAGGAGCCACATCCTCGGCAAGCATGGAATTGGAGATATCGAGACAGATCATCGTCTCGATGCCATTACGCTTGTCGTGAGAAATCTTGCTTCCCATCTGAGGGCGAGCCACCATCACGATGACGAGTGCCAAGGCTGCAAGCATCAGCACAAACTTCACCGTAGGACGGTATTTGGATATGTTGGGCATCAACTGCTTGAGCAGTTCCGGATCGCCCAATCTTTTCAGCTTAGCCTTTCGCCTTCTCCAGCCTACCAGACGAACCAGTATGAGCACCGGTATCAGCCAGAGCAGCCAGAGAAACGTAGGATCTTCAAATCTTAACATATTTATATGATGTTATAATCTATATTGTCTAAACTCCTCTTTCATCAAGGAATTCTTCTGAACCAAGTGAGGCGGAGCAATATCTCCAGGAGCAGTACCAGGAGTGCACCCAGGGCAAAAGGCTGATAGGCCTCATAACGCTTGGCAAAATGCTTCACATTAAACTTAGACTTCTCCAATTTGTCGATGTCCTTGTAGATTTTCTTCAACTCGGCAGTACTCGTAGCACGATAGAAGTTTCCATCGGTGGTCTGAGCGATGTCGCGCAGCGTCTGGGTATCGATTTCCACCGGGATATTGACATACTGTACGCCTCCTGCCACAGGCATCGGATAAGGCGCCACCTTGTTGGTTCCCACTCCGATGGTATAGACTCTGATGCCGTAGCTCTTGGCTATCTCGGCAGCGGTCATAGGCGAGATGTCACCCATATTGTTACTACCGTCGGTGAGCAGGATCACCACCTTGCTCTTTGCCTTGGAATCCTTGAGTCGGGTCACGGCGTGGCAAGTCCCATACCCACAGCGGTACCGTCGTCGATGAGTCCGCGAGCCGCAATATCAGTGCGGGTGCATGCAGGAGTCTGAGCAGACTGGCATGATCGGTAGTCATCGGACACTGCGTGAAAGCCTCTCCGGCAAAGATGGTGAGTCCGATATTGTCAGTAGGACGGCCTGAGATAAACTCTGTGGCAACATCCTTCGCCGCCTCCATACGGTTTGGCTTCAGGTCCTCGGCAAGCATAGAGGTTGATACGTCCATGGCAAGCATGATATCGATACCTTCTACGGTCTTGTTGTCCCAGGAATAGTGGGTCTGCGGACGGGCCATAGCGATGACGATGAGCACGAAGCAGATGCATCTCAGCACCATCGGCAGATGGATGAGCCTAACGCGCATGCTCTTCGGAGCATACTGATAGATTCGTGTATCACTCATGCGCATCGTAGGCTCGCTCTTCTTCCTGCCCAGGAAATACCATAATATATAAGGTATCAGCAGCAGGAGCAGCAGAAAATATGCTTTACTTGCAAATTCCATTTCTTAATTTCTTTTTATTGTTTACATCACCAGCTCTGGATTTCTGAGCCTGATGACATTTACATCACGAGCATCGCTACCTGATAAACGATGTAGCCGAAGATGGCAACTACGCTGATGCCGCCCACCCAGAGCAGGGTCTTGATGAGTCGGCGCTGCTGCTGCGACTTCTGGTCTTCGGTGCTGAGCGTTGGAACGATCTTCTCCTCCTTAGGCTGCTCATCGGTCTTCGTCCGGTCGATGAAGTTGATGGCATTCACCAGGTTGGCATCGTTCTCGTTCATCGGAATCTCGTACTTGGCAAACTTCACCAGGTCGGCGGTGGAGAAGAGCATTCTCAGCTCGTCTATCATCTTCTGGTCGCCCGAAGCACGCAGGTGCTCGATGATTTCTCCACTGGTCATCTCCATCGCATTGAATCCGAAGCGGCTCACGATATAGGCACGCAGCGTATTGGTCAACTGGGTGTAGTACTCTTTCTGAGTCTCCTGGCTGGCGCTGGTATGATGATGCTTGATGTCATTGATTTCACGCAGCGCCTTCTCATGGGCAGGAACCCTCTTCACGATGCGGATGCGGGCGATGATAGGCTTGTTCTTCTTCAGACGATTACGGAGATAAATCATTGCACCACAGATGATAATCATCAGCAGGCTCAACCAGAAGGCGAAGCTCCACTCACTCCACTCGAAAGGATTATCCTGTACACCCTTTGCCGGATAGAACTGGTTAGGATGCACCGTATCTACCGGAACGGTGAGCACCTTCAGCGCCAACGGATTTCCGTGATAGCTCTTGCCGTCGATCTTCACATCGAGTGCAGGAACCACAAACACCTTCTCATCGAAAGAGGTAAGCGTATAGTCGCGGCTCACCTGGATGCGGTCATCACCCATCTGCATCGTGTCGCCCTTACTCTGCTCCACCACTCTACACCAGGTACAATCTGGTCCTGAGGCTTGAAGGATGGCAGCACAATTCTGGCACCCTTCCGGCAGTAGCTTGAGGTGCAGGATGGTCTGCTGTCCGATAAGCAGCTGCAGGGAATCCATGCGCTGCTCCACGGTCTGACCGATAGCCAGCGTAGAGCAACCCATCAGCGCCATCGTCAATATGATATTCTTTATTTTCATGTTATCTTACTTTAGCCTCTCTGTTTAAACAGCATCAGGAGCGCCTTCGAGAAGTCCTCGTTGGTGGCTACCGAAGTCCAATCTACCTTGCTCTTGGCAAAGAGCTGTCGCAGATTCTCCTGCTGTCGCAACCAGTTTTGGGTGTGAGCCACTCTCAATTTCTTCGAACTGGTATCGATATACATCTCGTGTCCCGTCTCGGCATCCATCACCTTGAGCAGTCCCACGTCGGCAGCTGCTTGGCACGTGGATCATACACCTGGATTCCCACCACATCGTGCTTCTGGTTGGCTATCTGCAGCTGGTGCTGATAGTCCTTGTTATCGTAGAAGTCGCTGATGACGAAAGCCGTGCAATGGCGTTTCATCACCCTCGTGAAGTATTCCAGGGCACATCCGATATCTGTACGCTGACTCTCGGGATGAAAGTCGAGCATCTCACGAATGATGTAGAGGATATGCTTGCGTCCTTCTTGGGAGGGATATATTTCTCTATTCTGTCGGAAAAGAAGATGACACCTATCTTGTCGTTGTTCTGGATGGCACTGAAGGCAAGGGTTGCAGCTATCTCGGTAGCCAGGTCGCGCTTCATCTGGCGCATGGTACCGAAATCGAGCGAACCGCTCACATCCACCATCAGCATCACGGTAAGCTCTCGCTCTTCTTCAAAGACCTTGACGAAAGGGCGATGGAAGCGAGCCGTCACATTCCAGTCGATGTCTCTCACGTCGTCGCCATACTGATATTCGCGCACCTCGGCAAAGGCCATTCCCCTACCCTTGAAGGCAGAATGATACTGGCCGGCGAAGATGTTCTGGCTCAATCCGCGAGTCTTGATCTCGATCTTCCGAACTTTCTTTAAGATATCTTGTGTATCCAACTTAATTTACTTTGAACTTTGAATTTTGAACATGAACTTTATGATTAGTGAAGCAAGTGAATTCTTCACTTTTCACTTAGTTCATCAAGGCACTTCCACCTTGTTAATGATACGGCTGACGATTTCCTCGCTGGTGATTTCGCTTGCCTCTGCCTCGTAAGAGAGGCCGATGCGGTGGCGAAGTACATCGTGAGCACGGCACGTACATCCTCAGGAATCACGTAACCACGGTGCTTGATGAAGGCGTAGGCTCTGGCTGCTTGGCAAGTGAGATGCTGGCACGAGGACTGCCGCCAAAGGTAATCATATCCTTCAATTCGCCTAGGCCGTAACGGTCTGGATAACGGGTAGCGAAGACGATGTCGGCAATATACTGTTCAATTTTCTCATCGATATACACCTCGTTGACGATGCTGCGAGCCTTCAGGATTTCCTCGGCTGTAGTAACCGGAGTCACGGTAGGCAGACCGCCCTGGATGTTCTCACGGATGATGAGCTTCTCTTCTTCGATGGTAGGATAATCGATGATAACCTTGAGGAGGAAACGGTCCACCTGAGCCTCAGGCAACTGATAGGTACCCTCCTGCTCCACCGGGTTCTGGGTAGCCATCACCAGGAAGGGATTAGGCAAATGGAAAGACTGCTCGCCGATGGTTACCTGATGTTCCTGCATCGCCTCAAGCAAGGCACTCTGCACCTTGGCTGGAGCACGGTTGATCTCATCCGCCAGGACGAAGTTGGCAAACACAGGTCCACGCTTCACATGGAAGGCTTCATCCTTCTGCGAATAGATCTGCGTACCGATTACGTCGGCAGGCAACAAATCGGTGTAAACTGTATGCGGCTATAGTCTGCACTAATCAACTGTGACAATGTTTTGATTGCAAGAGTCTTCGCCAGACCAGGTACACCTTCCAGGAGAATGTGACCATCAGAGAGAAGACCGATAAGGAGACAGTCAACGAGGTGCTTCTGACCTACGATGACCTTGTTCATGCCCATTACCAGGTTGGTAACGAACTGACTCTGTTGTTCAATCCGGATATTCAACTCACGGATATCAATAGCTTCTGCCATAATCTTATTATCAATTTTACGTTTAATTCATTCTAAAAACTGAACAAAGGGCACTTCCAAAATGCCCTCCGTCCTCAAATCAAACGCAAAAGTACTCAATTATGAGCACAAAAGCGAATAAAGCTAACTAAATTATATTAAAAAAGTTTCACAAACGCTATTTTTAGAAACTTTTAATAAAGCAGGCACACGAAGCATCAGCGATTGCGATGCTTCATATACCATGGATGTACTAGGAAATTATACATCAGGAGAGAAACCACTGTCAATCCGAAAGCCGGATACAGAAGTTCCTTATACACAGGATTCAAGATCACCGGATCCATACCAAGACCCTTCGGATACAAGTCCTTCACCAGCCAGAAACCCAATCCGATTCCTAAGCTCAACCCCAGTTCCCACGCCCAGGAAGAAGGAGCTCATACTGGTGCCACGCTGGCAATGCTTGGCAAGCTTGATGTAGAAAAGCAGGAATCGGCTTCCGATGATACCCACTCCCAAGGCAAGCAAGGCAGGTACAAGCATCTCTTCGGCAAAATCCTGATCGCTTAAAGAAACAAATTCTGCTGCCGCGATCAATATCAGTCCCACGATTACCTGACTCTTCAGCTCTGCATCAGCAAAAACGTATTTCTCTGCCACCAATGCCAGAAACAGTCCGCAAACAAACATCGCATAGACGGTGAGAGAATGAGGCAGCGACAGATAGAAGCCCGGTATCACCATGATACATACAATATTGATGAACAGCGGAAATCCCTGAGGCAGGAAAAAGCGGTCGCTGCTGATGAGTGACACGTTTTCTGACGGAGCCTTGAACGGGAACTTCACTCTGGAAACCAGCACCAAGCAACCAATGCCAATACTGAGGCTACCGGAAAAACGACTTCATACTGAAGACATCATAGACCAGAAGCGACAGCAAAGGACCTACCGCAATAGAAAAGCGGGCAAACCAGGAGGTGATATAATTCGCCTCCGTACGCTGGAAAGATTCACAGGTATCGATAATCAGCGTACTCGCCAGCGACATCTCTGCCAAGCCCAGGAAAGCGCCCTGAATCAGACGCATCGCCACCAGCATCTCGAAGCCCACCTTGATGTTCCAGAAGGTTTCCAGATAATAAAGAACGACGAGACTGACAGCCACACCCAGGATGGATATCTGGCATACCCTATTGCGACGATAGCGCTGCACCAAATAGGAGCAGAAGCCACCCAAAAGAAAGATGCCCAAGCCATAAGCAGCATAAACCACGCCAACTGAGTAACGGAATATCCCTCCTTAGCCATAAAATAAGGTATGCTCAGGAGGAGCATATAGATGCTCGTCATCAGGAAGAGATTGGCGAAGCAGAGACACCAGAAGTCACGGTGCCACAGATTAAAATGCACCGGGGTATTTTGCGTATCCATCTTAGTAGCTCTCTTCTGCGCTTGGATACTCTACGCTCTTCACGGCATCGATATAAGCCTTTACTCCCTTCTGCATCTCCTCGCCTACCTGGGCAAAATGACGCAGAAATTTTGGCTTGAAGCCCTGGGTCATACCGAGCGCATCAGCATAAACTAAAACCTGTCCATCACAACCGTTACCAGCTCCAATACCGATAGTTACAGCGTTTACCTGACGTGAAACTTCAGCCGCCAGTTTGGCAGGAACTTTCTCCAGAACGATGGCAAAGCAGCCAGCCTTATCCAGTGCTTTAGCATCGCTGACCAGCTTCTCAGCCTCTGCATCTTCCTTGGCACGGATGCCATAACCACCAAACTTGTTCACGCTCTGAGGAGTAAGTCCGAGATGGCCGCAAACAGGAATACCGGCATTGATGAGTGCCTGAACAGTATCCAGGATTTCCACACCACCTTCCAGCTTCAGCGCATCCACGCCCGTCTCCTTCATCATTCGGCACGCATTGCGCAAGGCATCTTCCTTGCAAACCTGATAGCTGCCGAAAGGCATATCACAGAGCACGAGTGCATGATTGCAGGCGCGGGCCACACTGCGTGCGTGGTAAATCATCTGATCTACGGTGACAGGCAATGTATCAGCATTTCCAGCCATCACATTGCTAGCCGAATCACCTATCAGGATGGTATCGATGCCAGCAGCATCGATGATGCCTGCGGTAGTGAAATCGTAGGCAGTAAGCATCGTAACCTTCTCACCTGCCGCCTTCATTTCGGCGTAGGTCTTGGTTGTGATTTTCTTTTTGTCTGTAGATAAATATCCCATATAATTGTGTTTACTAAAAAGTATTATTCTTATCAGTCTATTTTCCTGATTATCCTTTCTCAGATTATCTATTTTCTGATTATCCTTTCTACAATCTTCTCCAGGTCATCGTATCCGAATCCATCGTAATCGGCTATCACATAGTCGCTGTATGGCTGGATGCTCTCAGCAGAATTGGTAGTAGCGAGTCCGAGGGTAAATGCACCCGAAGCTCTCACGGCCTTCAGTCCGTTGAAGCTGTCCTCCAGCCCACGCATTCCTCCGGCTTTGCTCCGAAACAGGCAGCACCCTTGAGATAACAGTCAGGATCCGCTTGCTTTGGCAAAATCTTCGCTGGTGAGCACGCGGTCAAAATAGGTCTTGAACTCAGGATGATGCTTATACACCTGCTCCATCTTCTGCAGATTGCTGCTCGTCACCACAGCGCACTTCACACCATGCGCCTTTACGTCTTTCAGGAAAGTTTCGAATCCGGGAATGTAAGGAAACGACATATTCAGCTCGAATTCATCGAGCCGGGCTGTTATCTTAGCCTGTTCCGACTTGCAATCGGTGTATCCATCAATATGAGCGAATGTGGCATCATCAGAGAAGTACTTGTCGTAGATCTGAACCAGGGTCTGTCCCTTGATGCGAAGCGCAAAGTCAGGCATCTCCGGATGATACTCCCTGCCTATCATTCCCCAGAAAACGGAATACTGGCTTTCGGTATCGAAAACCACGCCGTCTAAGTCGAATAATGCTGCTTTTATCATTACTTTTTATATTAAATAAATACTATCTAACATCTTTTTCGGGTGCAAAGTTACACATTTTTTTGCTAACTAGCCCCGAAA
>ENA-OQCS01001358-OQCS01001358.1-human-gut-metagenome-genome-assembly--contig:-NODE-1358-length-12691-cov-2.433142_pt1 | contig 12691 bp, 13 predicted proteins | sample MGYA00242757_ERZ504575 | MGnify/ENA primary metagenome ERZ504575 (study PRJEB26092, sample SAMD00036297) | human gut metagenome | host: Homo sapiens | study: EMG produced TPA metagenomics assembly of...
CTTTTTTATTTCAAAGATTTTATCGAGGGGAAAATTCAAAAAGGCACAGGATTAGGACTTTATATAGCTAAAGAAATAATAGAGGCCCATCATGGTTTTATAAAAGCCTATAATCAACAAGGTGCTTGCTTTGAAATTGTACTTCCTCAAATGAAAATGAAGAAAAAAATCTAATTTCACTTAGTTTTCACGATTGAACTATAAGATAAAGTTAGAGGAGGAAAGAATATGTCACATACGATCAATATGCTCGCAAAAAGAAATATTCAAAAGTATAAAAAGCATTATCTTATTGTTTTAATCGTTCTTTTAATTGTTTCTACTCTTATTTTTTCAAGTTCTTTTATTGTTGATAATCTGTATCAAATGAAAAAGAATTATCATATTTCAACCTATGGTTCTTTGGTATACACGAATAGAAAATATTGATGAACAAACTCAAAAAGGAATTGAAATCTACAGCAAAGACTATTTTAAAGATATTATTAAATATGGTTATGTAGATTTTCAAGGAAAATATGATAATTACCAAGTAGGTCATATTGAAAAGAATATTTATTCATTGTGTCGAGTAAAAATTATTAAAGGAAGAAAAATACAAAATGATCAAGAAATTTTAATCAATCAAAAAGTTTCTAAAAAGTATAAACTTTATGATCAAATAGAAATAGAAGGAAAAAATTATACGATTGTTGGTATTATACAAACCGCCAATAAAAACTTACCTGATATTTATACAAACTTAGAGACGTATCAAACAAAAGATTATTATTCGAATATGTCTGTTTTATCAGATAATCATTATATTCAATTTAATGATGGAAATAACTATCAAGAAATAGAAATTCATTATGATTATAATCCTTATGGTTATGATCAAAATGAAATTCATAATCAAGTAGAAAAAGCAACCAATCAGCTCCAAACAAACGTTTTGAATTTATTATAATTACACTTTTTGTTTTATTCGCTTTAACTTCTACTTCCCTAAAAAAGAGAATGAAAGAAATGGCTCTTTATCGAGGAATAGGAATGACAACAAATCAATTAATGATGATGGTCATGCAAGAAAACATGCTGATTTCTTTTCTTTCTATTTTAATAGGATTGTTAATAGGTGTATGTGTATCTTTAGGTTATCTCTATCTTCAAAGTAAAACCTATCATACATTTATTTATCAAATTTCATTTAAAGAAATATTATTTTTAGTATTGGTATTGATGAGTTGTATTTTTATAACGGTTCTCATTCCCATTTATTCAAGCTCTCAGAATGCTTTGGCAGGTACTTTTGATAGTAAAAAGTTTAATTATATTCAAGTAAGATATAAAAATTAAAAAAACAAACACTTGCTTCCTTAAGTACGAGAGAGTTATGGGCAAATAAAAGAATGAATATCTGTTTTTATGTATTTGTTTTAATACTTTCTTTATATGGGCTTGTTTATTTCTATCAAGGACATCCTATTCAAACAAAAGATCAAAATGAACAAAGTCAGGTAGAACTTATGATGGCAACTCAAAAAGAAGCAAATTTATTTTTAAAAGAATTTTCTCAAAATGACATTATTATTAATCATCATTATATTGATGAAGGAATAACTATGACCTATCGAGAAATTCCTCAATCTGTTTATGAACTTTGCCAACTTTATTATTATCAAAGTAATAAAGATGATTTAAAAGGAAGATTTCCCCAAAAAAGTCATGAAATTGTCGTGGGCAATCATTTTAATCATGTTATTCTTTCAAAAGAACGGTATCCAAATCTTAAAGTTGAAGCGAATCAAGTAACTTTTAAAGGGAAAAAATATCAAGTAGAAAGTTCAACATCTTCTCATGATGATCAAGAAAATTATTTAGGAGATGACAATTATGAGATTGCTCTTGATGAAGTAAAACTCAATGAAAAAGTGATAATTGCAGGTGAAGAATATACCATTGTTGGAATCAATGAAAATGAATATTATAATGATTCAATGATTTATATGTTTGAAGATGATTTAAAACGATTCAATACAAGTGATGAATATTATTCAGGATATCATTGGTATCCAATAAAAGATGTTATAAAAGTAGAAAAGTTCATGAAAAAACATTATAAAGCAAGAGTTTATGAAATGGTAACAAGTGATGAACTTTCAGTAAGTTTGTTTTCTACATTAAATATTCCTAAACATCTTTTAATACTTGCATTAGCTGTAGGTTTTATTTTAATGATGTTTTTAAATTACAATCATATTGAAAATAATTATCAAGATTATCTTATGTACCATATTATAGGTTTAAGTTATCGGGAAATTAAAATAAAACAAGTATGGAAATCAATAAAAATGTTTTTATATACACTTATTCCTTGTGGTTTTTATGAGCTGATTTTATTAAGAGGAAGTATCGATCATTATTTTCCAATAGCGCAATTAATACTTTTAGTAGGAATTATTTTTCTAGTTTATTTATGTGTTTATAATATTCCTTTATTAATTGTTTTAAAAGCACATCAAAATGAAGAAATAAGAAAGGAAGATGACTAATATGAATGTTATTTTAGAAGCGAAAGATATTGTTAAAACATATGGCTATGAAGATAATAAAGTCTATGCAACAAATCATATTGATTTACAAATAGAAGAAGGCTCTTTTGTAGCTATTGTTGGAAGAAGTGGAAGTGGAAAAAGTACACTTCTTCATATCTTGGCAGGTTTAGTAAAACCAACAAAAGGAGAAGTTTATTTAGAAGGAAGTCTCTTTATGAAATGAATGATCATACTTTAACGCGTTTTAGACGAAGAAGAATGGGTTTTGTCTTTCAATTCTTCAATCTTATTTCCACACAAAATGTTTTAGAGAATATAGTTTTACCAATTCATATAGATGATGGCGAGATTGATGATGATTATTAAATGAAATTATTAATCTATTAGGTCTAGAAGAAAAGAAGAATTCTTTTATTTATGAACTTTCAGGAGGACAACAACAAAGAGTTGCCCTTGCAAGAGCCTTGCAAGTAAACCAGCGATTATTTTCGCGGATGAACCTACGGGAAACCTCGATGCTAAAAGTTCTAAAGAAGTTGTTGATTTATTAAAAATAGCCCAAAGAAAATATCATGAAACGGTTATTTTAGTAACTCATGATCAAGAAATTGCCTCTATTGCTGATCGTGTTATTACGATTGAAGATGGAAAATTATTCAAGATACAAATCATATTTAAATACGTTTATTTGTGGTTTAACTAAAGATAAAAACATCTTTAATATTTTCTTTTTGTTAGAGTAGAGCTATGGAGGAAGTTATGGATGATTTAACAATTTATGAAACAGAAATAATTGTCGTAAAAATGGACGAAGAGTCCATTTGATAGAATAGAGAAAAGGAGAGAATGATTATGGAAGTAACAATTAATGGTGTAAAAAAAGAAGTCAGTAAAGAAGAGATGAAAGATCGTGTGATAGGTTATTATGATGCAGTAGGGATCAAACATTTTTATTTAGAAGTTGATGAAATGGATGATGAAGAATTAAAGGCTTTATATGTAAATTCATTTGCGAGAGAATAATTGTATGAAATTAATTAGGAAAGATCAGGCGATTCATGTAGATAAAACAAACGGCACAAAGGTGGACTATTATTTATTAAATGATGCTGAAATTCATTATAATAAAATTTAATCCTCGTACATTGCAAGAATGGCATAGACATCATCGTATTTCAGAAAATATTTTTATTTTAAAAGGAGAGCTTGTTTATCGTTATTTAGATGAAACAAATAAGGAACAATCATTAAAATTAAAACAGCGGGATTTGCTTTCTGTTGATAAAGATATTCATACTTTTGAAAATCAAACAGATGAGGTTGTAGAATTTATAGTGTTTCGGTATCTTCCTTCTTATAAAAATCAAAGTGAAATGATTAAAAATGATAAAGAAATAATTGAAAGGTAATACGGAAGTATTATCTTTTTACTAAAATACATTTTATTAACTAATATTTAGTAAAATATATTGATAAAGTTTACTAAGTGATAAAATGAGATTGAGAAAGAATGGGGGATAGAAAATGAATCATCAAATTAATCGACTTATTTATTTTGGTTTACAACATCATTTAATTAGTGAAGATGATGAAATTTATGCAGTGAACTTATTATTAGATTTATTTCATTTAGATCATTTTACTAAAGAAGAAATGAGTGAAGAATTAGAAGTGGCGACAGATATTTTAGAAGAAATGTTAGATTATGCTTGTCAAGAAGGCTTCATTGAAAATAATATTACAGAACGAGATCTTTTTGATACGCGCATTATGAATTGTTTAATGCCTCGTCCAAGTGAAGTGATTCAAACATTTAAAGAGTATTATAAAAAAGATTCTAAAAAAGCAACAAAGTATTTCTATGATTTATCTATTGCATCGAATTATATTCGAAAAACAAGAACAGATAAAAATATTCGTTTCAAACAATTTTATAAATATGGTGATATTGAAATTACCATTAATTTATCTAAACCAGAAAAAGATCCAAAACAAATTATGAAGGCAAAGACAATCAAAGCTAGTGGTTATCCCAAATGCCTTTTATGTAAAGAAAATGTGGGCTTTGCAGGAAACTTTAATCATCCCGCAAGACAAAATCATCGTATTATTCCATTAACGTTAAATGGACATCGCTATTACATGCAATATTCACCTTATGTTTATTATAATGAACATTGCATTATTTTTAATGAAAACCATCAACCAATGGTCATTAATGAAAATACGTTTAGATCATTATTTTCATTTGTTAAACAATTTCCACATTATATGTTAGGTTCAAATGCAGATTTACCAATTGTAGGAGGATCTATTTTAACACACGATCATTTCCAAGGAGGACATTATACCTTCCCAATAGAAGAAGCAACGGTTGTTAAAGATATTTCTTTAGATAAATATCCTGATTTACAAATTTCTGTTTTAAATTGGCCTTTATCAACCATTCGTGTACGTTCAACAAATGATGAACAAATGATTCGATTTGCCTTAGATACTTTAAATAAATGGATCAATTATTCTAATGAAAAATTGGATATTATCGCTTATAGTGAAAAAACAAGACATAATACCATTACTCCAATTGTAAGAAAGAAAAATGGAGTGTATGAAATCGATCTTGTTTTAAGAAACAATCGAACAAGTGAAAAATATCCTGATGGTATTTTCCATCCTCATCAAAACTTACATCATATTAAAAAAGAAAATATCGGTTTAATTGAAGTGATGGGACTTGCGGTTTTACCGGCAAGATTAAAAGATGAATTAGAAGTTTTAAAAGAATGTTTATTAGGAAAAAAGAATATTTTAGAAATTTCAAATATGAAAAAGCATGTGGCATGGTATAATGAATTAAAGAGCCATGATTTTAATGAAGATACAGTGGATCAATTACTAAAAGAAGAATTAACACATAAATTCGTTAATGTATTAGAAGATGCAGGTGTCTTTAAAATGAATGAAGAAGGAAAAGAAGCTTTTATTAAATTTGTAGAATGGTAGGAGAAAAATAATGAAAAAAGCAAGTTTAGTGATTAAAGAAATTCAAGAAGGAAGTTATAATGATATTTTAAAAGTATCTATATTGATGAAAATCGTATTGAAAAACAACCTCAAAGATATGTAGAAGCTATTGAAAAATTTATTTCACTTTATGGAGATCAAGAAATTGAAATCTATAGTACACCAGGAAGAAGTGAAGTGAGCGGAAATCATACGGATCATCAAAATGGTGAAGTTTTAGCGGCAGCTATCAATTTAGATATTATTGCGGTTGTTTCTAAAAATGATGTGGTGAAAGTTTTATCAGATGATTATGATTTAAAACCTATTTCTTTAGATGATTTATCGAAAAATGAAAATGAAGTAGGAACATCTGAAGGACTAATGAGAGGCGTTCTTGCTCGTTTTAAAGAATTAGGTTACAAAATTGGTGGATTTAACGGCTATATGACAAGTGATGTTTTACAAGGCTCAGGGTTATCTTCATCAGCAGCCTTTGAAGTTATGATTGGAACCATTCTTTCAGGTCTTTATAATGAAATGAAAGTCGATCCTGTCGTGATTGGACAAGTGGGACAATATAGTGAAAATGTATATTTTGGAAAACCATGTGGTTTAATGGATCAAAGTGCTTGTTCAGTAGGAAGTTTGATTCATATTGATTTTAAGGATAATAGTAAACCTGTTGTCGAAAAAGTAGATGTTGAATTTTCTTCATTTAAACATAGTTTATGTATCGTAGATGTCCATGCCTCTCATGCAGATTTAACAGATGATTATGCAGCTGTTCCTTATGAAATGAAAAAAGTAGCTCAATTCTTTGGCAAAGAAGTTTTAAGAGAAGTAGATGAAAAAGATTTTTATAATCAATTAGTCGCAGTAAGAAAAGAAGTGGGAGATCGTGCGATTTTAAGAGCAATTCATTTATTTAATGAAAATAAACGTGTGGAAAAAGCAGTAGCTTCTTTAAAAAATAATGATTTTGATACGTTTAAACAAGTTATTAAAGATTCAGGGGATTCTTCATATAAATACTTACAAAATGTTTATTCAAATAAATATCCAGATAATCAAGCTGTTTCTTTGGCCCTTGCTTTATCAGAAGGTATTTTAGAAAATCATGGTGTATGTCGTGTTCATGGAGGTGGATTTGCGGGAACGATCCAAGCCTTTGTAGAAGATGAATATGTTGATCATTATAAAGAAGAAATTGAAAAGTATTTTGGTGAAGGTTCTTGTCATGTTTTAAAAGTAAGAAAATTTGGTGGAATGAAGGTACTTTAAGATGATTAAAATAGAGAAAGTAGAAAATGATATTGATTTAATTACACTTAAAAATGATGAATTAGAAGTTGTTGTTTCTAATTATGGATGTACACTTGTTAAAGTGTTGATGAAAGATCAAGCAGGAAATGTTGATGATGTGGTTTTAGGATATGATGATTTTAAATCTTATCAAACATTAGATGCCTATATTGGAGCGCTTGTTGGAAGAGTAGCTAATCGTATTAAAAAAGGAACTTTTGAATTAAACGGTCAAACTTATCATTTACCAATTAATAATGGACCTAACTCCTTACATGGAGGAATCAAAGGCTTTTCTTATCAAGTATTTGATTATCAAGTGCTTGATGAAACAAGTGTTGAATTCCATTATGTTTCTAAAGATGGGGAAGAAGGGTATCCTGGTGAGTTAGATTTTAAAGCAATCTATTCACTTGAAGGAGATACACTTACCATGCATTATCATGCAACTACTTCGAAAGATACGCTTATTAATATTACGAATCATTCGTATTTTAACTTATCTGGCAAAAAAGAAAATGTATATCAACATTTATTAAAAGTTCACGCTGATCGTTTTGCTTGCATTGATCCTGATGGACTTCCTACAGGTGAAATAAAAGATGTCAAAGGAACATCCTTTGATTTCAATGAATTTGCCTATATTGGAGATCGTGTCGATAGTGATGATGAACAATTACAACTTGGTAAAGGATTTGATCATCCAATGATCTTTAATACAAAAGAAAACCAAGTTGAATTAGTTCATGAAAAAACAGGAAGAAAATTAACCGTTTCAACGACTTTACCACAAGCACAAATCTATACAGCAAATTATTTAGATGGACGTCTTGGTAAATATGGACAACATTACAATGCCCGTGATGCCATTTGTATTGAAACACAAAATATGCCAGATGCGATTCATCTAGAAGAAAACCCAAGTACGATTTTAAAAGCAGGCGACACTTATGATGAAAAACATCTTATAAATTTGAAGTGATAAAAAATCTCTAGAGAAAATCTAGAGTTTTTAAATACACGAATTTCTTTCGATTAAAAAACAAGGTAAAAGAATTTTGATTGGTGAAATATTTTCATTATGCTTAAAAGCATCAAAGAGTTGTCTAGCTGCCATAAAGCCCATATCAAATGTTGGCGCAAAGACTGTTGTAAGCGGTGGATCGGTATAATTGGTTGTTTCAATATTATCAAAACCAATAATCGATACCTCCTCTGGTATTTTGATGTTATATTGTTTTAAAGCACGCATGGCACCAATGGCGATAGGATCGCTTGCCGCAAAAATGGCGGAAGGAAGTTTCTTGTTTTTAATAAGTTCATAAGTCATATTAAAACCAGATTCAATTGAAAACGTTTCTTCGCTTATGAAATAATCAATGTTGTATTCTTTACAATAGCGTTCAAAATATTCTTTTCTTTGATCATGATAGAGCTTATCATGAATTATTTCTTTACCACCTAAATAGGCAATTGAAGTATGTTTTTGACTTAAATAAGAAACCACATCTTTAACTGCATTTTTAAAATCAAGTAAAATACAACATTCATGAATAGGATCAATATTCATATCTAAAAAAATAACATTTGAACATATCTTTTTATATGTTTCAATATCTTCTTGACTATATTTTCCAATACAAACTAAACCTTGAATATCTTCTAATTGATTTAAATAATCAACATCTGTTTTAAAAACACGTTTGATAGCAATCTTGTTTTTAAAACAATATTCTTCTACTCCTTGACGAATACTTAAATAATAAGGGTCATTGGATTCTTCAATAGGAGATATCCATTGAATGATTCCTAATGTCATCACTGTATCATAGATTTTTTTTATTTTTCTTTTTATAACCAAGCTGATTAGCTGCATCAAGAACACGTTGTCTTGTTTCTTTAGGAACAGACAAAGTAGGATCATTATTTAAAATACGTGAAACACTGGCGCTTGATACTTTTGCTAATTCAGCAATATCTTTTATTGTTGCCATAAAAACCTCCAATCTATAGTTATTTTATCATTTAGTAAATTTGAAATCAATATTTACTAAAATATCGTCTTCGTTTACAAAACGTTTTTTTCAAAGGTAAAATAAGGTGTAAAGAAATTGAGGTAGTACAATGAAAATAAATGAATCAAAACATGGCTTTGTCGTTAAAAAAAGGACAGAAGTCAGTGAACTTAATGCAACAATGTATGAAATGGAACATATAAAAACCCATTTAAAACTTGCTTGGTTAAAACGTGATGAAGAAAATAAAACATTTGGTATTGCGTTTAAAACCTTACCAAGTGATGATAGTGGGGTTTTCATATTTTAGAACATTCGGTCTTATGTGGTTCTAAAAAATATCCTGTCAAAGAGCCTTTTGTAGAATTAATGAAAAGTTCAATGAGTACTTTTTTAAATGCCTTGACCTTTGAAGATAAAACCTTTTATCCTATTTCATCTAGAAATAATCAAGATTTTATGAATCTAACAAAAGTTTATTTAGATGCAGTTTTCAATCCTTTGATTTTAAATAAAAAAGAAATCTTTTTACAAGAAGGTTGGCATATTGAAGCTACAGAAAAACCAACTTATAAAGGGGTTGTTTTAAATGAAATGAAGGGGGCTTTTTCAAGTCCTCATGAAATTATGATGAATGCGTTGAATCGTGCTTTATTTAAAGACAACTGTTATCAATATGTTTCAGGAGGTGATCCTGAATCCATTACCGATTTAACTTATGAACAATTTATCCAAACTTATCAAAAATATTATCATCCTTCGAATGCCTTTGTCTTTTTAGATGGAGATGTCCCACTTGATGACGTCTTAGAACTTTTAAATCAAGAATATCTTTCTTCAATGGAAGCGAATTTACCAATAGAAGGACCAATTTATCAACAACCTGTTCAAGTTTCTAGACAAGTGGTAGATTATGAAATAGGGGAAGAAGAAAACGCTGAAAATAAATATCGCATGGCATGGGGAAATGTGATTGGAAGTTATCAAGACTATGAAAAAGTTATTGCGATGCAAGTATTAAGTGATGTTTTATGTGGTGATAACCAGGCAGTTTTAAATAAAGTGCTTTTAGAAAAAGGACTTGCTGAAAATGTTTATCTAGCAATTAATGATGGTGAATTACAAAATTGGTGTCAATTAGAAGTTGATCATATAAAAGAAGAAAACTTAGATCAAGTTAAAGAAATTGTTTTTGATACGCTTCAAACATTGATTAAGAAAGGTATTGATCGTCAACAACTTGAAGCCACACTTGCTTATTTAGAATTAAATTTAAAAGAAAGAAACTTTGGGGGATATCCTCAAGGAATTATTTTCGGTTTCCAAGTATTAGAAGTTGGCTTTATGGAGGTAAACCAGAAGCCCATTTAGAATATGGAAAGATCTTTGATGATTTGAAAAAGAAAGTAAATGAAGGATATTTTGAAAATCTTATCAAAGAAGTTCTTTTAGAAAATAAACATAGTTGCGAAATTGTATTAAAACCTTCAAAAGAGTTAGGAAAGATTCGTCGTGAAAAAGAAGAAAAGACATTAACAAATGTTTTAAATTCTATGACAGATGTTCAAAAACAACAATTACAAATAGAACAAAAACAATTAGATGCTTTCCAACAAGCACCAGACACTTTAGAAAACTTAAATACTTTACCAAAATTAAATCTTGAAGATATTGAAGCAAAAGTACAAAAGATTCCTTCAAAGTTGATAGATTTAGAAGGATGCAAAGTTTTAAAACATCCAACAGAAACCAATGGTATTTATTATTATGCTCTTTATTTTAATATAGATCATTTAGATTTAGATCAAATTAGTACCTTATCTTTTATATGTTCCTTATTAGGAAATGTCGCTACAACAAAACATAGTGCTAAAGATCTTTCTACAAAGATTCGTCTTCTTTGTGGAACAATGAATTATTCTATTAATACATATGAAACAACTAATAAAGAAAATCAAGTTTACTTCAAAGCAACATTTTCTACTTTAGAAGAAAATGAACAAGAAGCTTTACAACTTCTTGTTGAAATCATACAAGAATCTGTTTTGATCAAGAAAAAATGATTCATGACATTTTAAAACAACGTATTATTTCATTAAAACAAGCGATTACTATGTCAGGACATAGTTTATCAATGAAAAGAGTTTTAGCGATGGTAAGTTCTTTGGGTGTTATTGATGAATATAGTAGTGGAATTGCTTATTATAAATGGTTAAAAGAATTAGATGATCATTTTGATTTTGTTGCTTTAAAACAAAAATTAGAAAGTGTTTATCAAAATGTTTGTTTCTATAATCGTTTAACTTTATCTTTTACTGGAAATGATGATACAAACTTAGAAAAACAAGTTCTTTATTTAAAAGAAACATTAAAAATCTCTGATGCTTTAGAAAAAGCAATCATCAAACCTTTTTCTATTAAAAAAGAAGGAATTATAATTCCTTCAGATATTGCTTATGCCTCTAAAGGAGGTTATCTATTAGAGACTTCTAAAGTGACACCACTTGCTTCAAACATTATTTCTTTAGCTTATTTATGGAATGTAGTAAGAGTACAAGGTGGGCTTATGGTACAGGTTTAGTATCGCGTGCTTCAGGATTTACATGTTGTTATTCTTATCGTGATCCAAATGGAAAAGAATCTTTAAAGAAATATGAAAAATGTGGAACATTTTTAAAAGATTATTTAAAGGAAAATCATGATTTAACAGGGTTTATCATTGGCGCACTATCAGGATTAATGCCACTTATGATGCCTTATAATATTGGCAAATATGGTGATTTGTATTATTTTAATCAAAAAGATGAAAAAGCAAGACAAGAACAATTGGAAGCTATTTTAAATGTAGATAAGGATGAATTGTTAGAAATTGCGAAAGAAATCGATGAAACTTTAGAAAAAGGTGGAATATGTATTATTGGTGGTAAAATCAAATAGATCAATGTGATCTTGATGAAGTTATTTCATTATAAAAGAGGTATTTTCAATGTTAGAGAAATATGATGTTTATTTAAGACCATTTAACTGTCAAAGAACATTGCATATTTATTTACCTAATGATTATTATCAAAGTGATGAAAGATATCCGGTTGTTTATATGTTTGATGGACATAATTTGTTTTTAGATAGTGATGCTACTTATGGTAAATCATGGGGATTAGCTGAATTTTTAAATCATTATGATAAGAAATTGATTATTGTAGGGATTGAATGTAATCATGAAGGGAATGAAAGATTAAGTGAGTATTGTCCTTATAACTTAAATAGTCGTTATTTTGGACGTGTTCAAGGAAAAGGTATTCAAACATTAGATTGGCTTGTTTATGAATTAAAGCCGATGATTGATCAAAAATATAGAACATATCCTTTTAGAGAATGTACAGCCATTGCAGGAAGTTCTATGGGTGGATTAATGGCTTTTTATGGAGTCATCAAATATAACCAATATATTTCTAAAGCTGCTTGTTTATCACCAGCCTTTGGCTTATGTAAAAACGTTTAGAAAGAGATCTTCCTCAAATTTAAATCCTGATACACGTATTTATATGTCTTTAGGAACGGAAGAATTTAAAAGACCACAACGCTTTATTAAAAATATTCAAGAGTTTAATGATTATATTGTATCTAAAGGTGCAACAAGTTATATCAATATTATTCCTGGAGGTCATCATAATGAAGCTGAGTGGGAAAAACAAAATGAGTTGTATATGAATGTGATGTGGAAATAAGGAGATAAAAATGATTAACCTCAACGTTTAAAAAAAAGGAGATAAAGTAGCTATTGTAAGTTTATCGGCAGGAATTTTAGGAGAAAAATGGCTATTCATCGTT
>ENA-OQCS01001360-OQCS01001360.1-human-gut-metagenome-genome-assembly--contig:-NODE-1360-length-12682-cov-2.485464_pt1 | contig 12682 bp, 19 predicted proteins | sample MGYA00242757_ERZ504575 | MGnify/ENA primary metagenome ERZ504575 (study PRJEB26092, sample SAMD00036297) | human gut metagenome | host: Homo sapiens | study: EMG produced TPA metagenomics assembly of...
AGAAGAATCTGGTAATGATAGCATGATGGACACACCTGTACCCATTCCGAACACAGAAGTTAAGCATCATCGCGGCGAAGATAGTACATTGTGCGAAAATAGCTCGTTGCCAGTTCCTTCTTTTTTTATGTTTGTTAACTAAAAAGCTAACACAATCTGTTAGGCTTTTTAAATACATTGTTTTAATTTTTCTACAATTAGTTCTATTTTTTCACTATCTAATGAGGAATAGTTCATAACATAAATATTTTTATTTTCATCATTATTTTTGTAATATTGAGAAAGTGGACTTAACTTTATTCCTTTACTGTAGGCATTGTTAATAATGTCTTTTTCTGCTTTTTCACTTTTTATTTTCATTAAAAATGAACACCGGTAGTTTCATTATAAATTTCAATCTTATTATTTAGACTGCTTGTTTGGAAAGCATTTAAGATTGTATTTTGTTTTTTTAAATAATAATTTCTTAAACGATTAATATGTCTTTCAAAATGCCCGTTTTCAATAAATCTAGAAAGTGTATATTGTTCAAAATTTGAAACGGTACATGAATAAAATGAAAGACGTTTATAATATTCATCAGCTAATGATTCTGGTAATACCATATAGGACATACGGATGGTTGATGATAGAGTTTTAGTAAAGGTATTCATGTAGATGACTTTATCGGAAACATCGATACTTTGTAGGGTAGGAATTGGTTTTCCTCCTAATCTTAATTCACTATCATAATCATCTTCAATAATATAATGTTTTTCAACTTTATTTGCCCAACCTAAAAGTTCATATCTTCTTGAAATTGGCACAACAATACCTGTAGGAAAATGATGAGATGGGGAGATGTGTATTACATCAATTTTCTTTTCTTCTAATTCATTTGGATCAATTCCATATTCATCCATATCCACATATTCAAAATCAACATTCATACTTTTATAAATTTGCGCAGTTTTTGGATAACCAGGATTTTCTAAGCCATATTTAACATCGTTCCTAAAAGTTGAATAATCAAACTATATAGATATTCTGTACCTGCACCAATAATGATTTGTTCGGGTTTAACATTCATATCTCTAAAATCTTTTAAGAAATTCGCAATGTTTTTTCTTAGTTCAAGAATTCCTCCACAAGGTGAGTTGATCATTAACTCTTCTTGATTATCTCTTAGTACTTCTTTCATGGTCTTGATCCAGGTAGTAAAGGGAAAGATATCACTTTCAGTTTGATTACTAGAAAAATCAGCTAAGTAGTGATTGTGACCACTTGTTAAAATCACTTTCTCTTTATTCATTTGTTTTTTAGAAGGAATATTTTTTAGATCAGTGACATAAAACCCTTTTTTTGGTAATGAATAAATAAATCCTTCTGACATAAGTAAACTATAGGCATTTTCAACAGTAATGATACTTACCCCAAGATTTTTTGAAAAAGGTCTTTTAGATGGTAGTCTTTCTCCTGTTTTTATATTTCCTAAAATAATGTCTTTTTTTTATACATTTATAAAGATATTCATAAAGGGAATCTGACCCTCTATTTGTAAGATTATATGTTAACATAATTGATTCCTCCTTAAACTGACCTTAATGAATATATTTAATTTGAATATTTTAATATGTTCACATTTAAGTATAATAAAAGCCATAACAAAAGTAAACAGGGGGATTAAAAAATGTCAAATGAAAGATATGCATTAAATAAACAATTAGCACAAATGTTAAAAGGTGGTGTTATTATGGATGTAACAACACCTGAACAAGCAAAAATTGCAGAAGAAGCTGGAGCATGTGCAGTTATGGCGCTTGAAAGAATTCCTGCAGATATTCGTGCAGCAGGGGGAGTTGCAAGAATGTCTGATCCAAAAATGATTCAAGAAATTCAAGCAGCGGTAAGCATTCCAGTTATGGCAAAATGTCGTATTGGACACTTTGTAGAAGCACAGCTTTTACAAGCAATTGAAATTGATTATATTGATGAAAGTGAAGTTTTATCACCAGCTGATGATGTTTATCATGTCAACAAAAGAGAATTTGAAGTACCATTTGTTTGTGGAGCTAAAGATTTAGGAGAAGCACTTCGTCGTATCAATGAAGGAGCAAGTATGATTCGTACAAAAGGGGAACCAGGAACAGGAGATATCGTTCAAGCCGTTCGTCATATGAGAATGATGAATAAACAAATTGCCCAAATTTCGGCTCTTCGAAAAGATGAACTTTTTGAAGTTGCAAAACAATTACAAGTACCATATGAACTTGTAGAATATGTTCACGATCATAAAAAATTACCAGTTGTTAACTTTGCTGCTGGTGGAGTTGCAACACCTGCAGATGCCGCATTAATGATGCAATTAGGAGCAGAAGGAGTCTTTGTTGGTTCAGGAATCTTTAAATCAGGAAATCCTAAAAAACGTGCAGAAGCAATCGTTAAAGCTGTCACAAATTATGCGGATGCTAAATTGATTGCAAAATTATCTGAAGATTTAGGGGAAGCAATGGTTGGTATTAATGAACAAGAAATTGAAATTTTAATGGCTGAAAGAGGTAAATAATGAAAATTGCGGTTCTTGCTTTACAAGGAGCTTTTATTGAACATGAAAAAAAGTTAGAACAATTAGGAGCGGCTTGTATCGAATTAAGACAAAAAAGTGATCTTGATCAAGATTTTGATGGACTCGTATTACCTGGCGGCGAAAGTACGGTTCAAGGAAAGCTTTTAAAAGAATTAGATATGTTTGATGATTTACAAAAACGTATTCAAGATGGCTTACCAACACTTGCTACATGTGCAGGACTCATTTTATTAGCTAAGGAAATAGAAAATCAAAATCAAACTTATTTTTCAACAATACCTATGATGGTAAAAAGGAATGCCTATGGTAGACAACTAGGAAGTTTTCACACCATTGAAGAAATGAAAGGAATAGGAAAAGTACCTATGACTTTTATTCGAGCACCTTATATCGAAAGTGTACAAGAGGGTGTTGATATTCTTTCTAAAGTGAATGACAATATTATTGCTGTTCAATATGAAAATCAACTAGCACTTGCTTTCCATCCTGAACTTGATGAAGATGATTCAATTCATCAGTATTTTATAAATATGATCAAAAAGTCTACGATGTAGGCTTTTTCTTATATAATAAAAAAAGAGGTGAATAAAATGGATCATCATCTAGAAATTGTTAAAACAAATATTAAATATCCTATTGTTTTTTATAATCATCAATTTAATAAAAGTCGACCAGTAAGTTCCCACTATCATCAAGATATTGAAGTTGTATATGTCGTTTCAGGAAAAGTAGAAGCATATATTGATGGAAAGAAAGAAATATTTTATCAAGGGGAAATGTTTATTATTAACTCACATAGTGTACATCAATTCAATTTTCCTGAATTTACACATTTATATACATATTTATTGTCAGTTGATGTCTTTAAAGAATTTCAAATTCAATCTTATTTCTTTAAATTAAAAGCTCCATCAAACAAAGAATGGTTTAAACCTTGGTTAGAAATGAAATATATTCACCATCTTTTACCCATAGAACAACATATTTTAATGTATCAACTTTATCAAAAACTCATACAGGATTGTTTATTAAGATAAAAAACAAGAAAGAAAACACAAAAGAAATTTATAAAATAATAGAAGAAATAGAAAAAAGATATAACCAAGATTTAACACTTGAAATTATAGCTGAACAATTTCACTTTCATCCTAATTCTTTATCACGATTATTTAAAAGACAAACAACGATTTCCTTTTATCAATATTTACAAAAAATAAGATTAAAACATGCTTATTATGATTTAATACATACTAACATGAAAATCATTGATATTGCTTTAAATCATGGATTTAAAAATGTAAAATCATTTGAAAATGTTTTTAAAAAAGAATATCATACAACACCAACAAAATATCGAAAAGTTAATAATTGACTATAAATTGTTAAAAAAGGCAATGAATTTCCTTTATAAAAAGAGAATAATAAAAGCAGGAGGAATCAATATGGAATGGTGGAAAAAGAGTGTTGTTTATCAAATTTATGTAAAAAGCTTTCAAGATAGTAATAATGATGGTGTGGGAGATCTACAAGGTATTATTTCAAGACTTGATTATTTAAAAACATTAGGTGTTGATGTATTATGGTTAACCCCTATTTTTAAATCTCCAAATGATGATAATGGCTATGATATTTCTGATTATAGAAGTATTCAAAGTGAATTTGGAACAATGAGTGATTTTGAGGAATTATTAGATAAAGCGCATCAAAAAGATATCAAAATTATTCTTGATTTAGTTTTTAATCATACAAGTGATGAACATTTTTGGTTTCAAGAAAGTAAAAAATCTAAAAATAATCCTTATCGAGATTATTATATTTGGAAAGAAGGAAATGAGGGAGATGTTCCAAATAATTGGACAAGCTGCTTTCAAGGCTCAGCTTGGGAACTTGATGAAAAGACAAATGAGTATTATTTGCATTTATTTTCTAAAAAACAACCTGATTTAAATTGGCAAAATCCTAAGGTAAGACAAGAATGTATTGATATTATGAATTACTGGGTAGATAAAGGTGTTGATGGTTTTCGTTTAGATGTCATTAATCTTATTAGTAAGGATGAAAGTCAATACTATGTAGACAGTACTATTAAAGGTCATCAAGTATGTGCAAATGGACCACATATTCATGAATATATTCAAGAATGAATCAAAAAGTATTTTCTAGAAAGAACTTTTAACAGTAGGAGAAACCCCTGCTGTAACAATCGAGGATGCTAAAAAATATGCTCCTTTAGATAATAAAGAATTAAGCATGGTCTTTCAGTTTGAACTAATGAATGTTGATGGTGCAGAAGTTAATAAATGGACAGATCAAAGATTTTCTTTAAAAGATTTAAAACAAATTATGTCGAGATGGCAAGTAGGAATGTATCAACAGGCTTGGAATTCTTTGTTCTGGAATAATCATGATCAACCACGATGTGTTTCAAGATTTGGTGATACTTCTTCTCCTTTGTGTCATGAAAAATCAGCAAAAATGTTGGCGATATGTTTGCATATGATGCAAGGGACACCTTATATTTATCAAGGGGAAGAATTGGGAATGACAAATGTACCTTTTAATTCACTTGATGATTATCGAGATATTGAAACATTCAATAGCTACAAACAACTTGTAGAAATAGAAAAATCGGTAAGTCATGAAGATATGTTACGCTATATGAGAAAATCAAGTAGAGATAACGCTAGAACACCAATGCAATGGAACAAAGAAAAAAATGCAGGGTTTAGTGAACATATTCCTTGGATTATGATGAATCCAAATTATCAAACAATCAATGCTGAAGCAGAAATGAAAGATACAAATTCTATTTTTCATACTTATCAAAAATTAATTCAATTAAGAAAAGAATATGAAATCATACTTTAGGTAAATATGAGTTAATAATGAAAGATGATGAAAATATTTATGCCTATAAACGTCTTTATCAAGATGAAGAACTTTATGTTTATTGTAATTTTAGTAATCAAGAAGTTGGTTATGATACCTCTATTCTAAATGATGAAAAAATATTAATTAAAAACTATGAAAAGCATCAAAAGGGAACTCTTAAACCTTATGAAAGTATTGTTTTCTATCAAAAAAGCAGAGCTTAGGCTCTGCTTTTACATTAAATATGATATTCCATAGGATAAGTTAAATAATCTAAACGATCTAATTCATCAACTGTAACTACACCAGCAGGTGCAACTAAAACAGTTGGAATACGATTGACAATTGTTGCACATGTATGTTCAACCGTTGCAGGTTTTACAACATGAAACTCTGTATCTGGTTCACCTGTAATTTTCCAATCACACATATCACCATCATCTTCACCATAGACTTTACCAATACATTGTGTTTCAATAACAGGACCTTGGAAAGTTTCTGTTGTTACAACAGCAGCCATTCCAATACAGTTTCCTTTTGGAATTGTTTCACCTAAAGTTGATGAATATAAGTCTGTTTCATGGAAATAAGGAACACATTTTTGTGTTTGAGATTTAATTGTCCATCCATGCGTGCTGCTAAGGCTTCATTTGAATTCCATACATATGAAGGTTCTAATACTTCAGGATGGGCAATACTTGCTTCAAATTCTTCAGGAGTTAAACCAACACCATGAGCTTTGGCAAGAGCTAATCCATAATCTTCAACATTATAACTTACAGCACCTTCAATCTTTTTAATAGAATGACATCCACCGGCTACTAAACCAACCATATTTACCCAGAAGACATCTTCCATACCACTACCGACAAAAGTACATCCATTTTCTTTTGCAATAACATCTAATTGATTTGTACGAACTGGATCTGTTGTCCAACTATATGTTGCTTCTTCACATGTAGAAATAACACTAATTCCTCTTGACAAACATTTTACATAATGATCGAAGCAATCACTGACTAAACTAAATAAAGTAACAACGGCAATATCAGGATCTGTTTCATCTAAAACTTTATCTGCTTGATCAGAAATGCATACTCCTGTTTTAACACCAAGTTCTGCAAAATCACCAATATCCATTCCTACAATTGCGGGATTTGTATCGATAGCACCAACAATCATAGCTCCATTTTCATAAAGATAACGGATGATATATTTTGCCATCTTTCCACAACCATATTGTACAACTTTAATCTTTTCCATAATTCATGCCTCCTATTTCTTTCACTTACATCATAGACTCTTATCCAGGAAGAGAGTCAACTATTTTTCAAAAGAAACAGGAACTTGTAATCTTAAAAACATGGAACGTTCATGATGATCAAAAATACTGAGTTCACTTAAGACTTCACAAATATAATCCCCACATATTGTAAGATGATTCATCTTACAATAATCAAGAAGACGTTTGGCATAATTGATTTCTTGATGAAAATCATCAAGATAAATACAAGCATACATTCCATTTTCAATCACTTGTATTTCTTTTTCAGGAAAATGATCATCCACAAAAACAAAAATACGATCTGAAATAAACTCTTGTTTTAAAAATCGTTCTTTATTAAGAAAAGTTCCCGCATTACAATAATAAATTTGGGGATAATGATGTGCAATCAAATCATTTTTTAATTGGGTTAAAAGATATTCATAAACATTTAAATCATGTTCATAGAAATTAATATTAGTATGCATGACATAGATCCTTCTTCGATCAATATATTCTAAAGTAATTGTCCCGCTTGGGGGTGATTTACGATATCTTTCCAAACTATAAATCGTTCTTGAAATAGCATCTTTAGTTCTTTGTAAATCATTGATTTGTATAGAAAGTTGTTGCTTTTTTTTAATTAGAATTGCTTCAATTAAATTAATATCTTCTTTATTGAGAAGTTCCTTAATTTCTTTAAGATTCATTTGCAGTTCTTTCATATATTGAATCAAATCCAAACGTGCATTTTGTTTAATATCATAATAGCGATAATTTGTCTCAGGATTAACATAAACACTTCAATAAATCAAGTTCATCATACAACCTTAATGTTGTTACCGTGATATGATTCATTTTGGCCATTTCACCAATACTTAAATAATCATTATTCATAGTATTCACCTCAAATTCATTATATCAAACTCTCATGTTACATAAGAGTTATTTTAATAATTTAGGTAAAAAATAGACAAATAATCTTATAATTTATAAGATATTTCTTTTTACGAAAGATAGTACAATAGAGATAGTTTTAATCTTAAGAAAAATCTTTAGAAATATAAAAAGAAAATATTTATAATCATCTCTATACTTTAAGGCAAGAGTGAGGAAGATGGAAAGAATAAACAAAATCATTTTAATAAGCTGTGTATATGCAGGTTATATATGTATTAGTTTTGCATTGTTTTCAATGCTTAGATAAGGAGTTAAAAAGGGAATGGAAAAATATCATGTATTAGTTGTCGAAGATGACAATGAAATTGCCAATGCAATTAAAATTTATTTACAAAACCAAGGATACGATGTGTATGTTGGAAATGATGGCCTTGAAGGTTTAGAAATTGTGGAAAAAGAAACAATTCATCTTGCCATTGTTGATATTATGATGCCACGTATGGATGGTTTAACAATGGTCGCAAAGTTAAGGGAAAAATATGATTTTCCAGTGATTTTTCTTTCAGCAAAATCAGAAGATATTGATAAAATCATGGGACTTAATTTAGGTGGTGATGATTATGTTACCAAACCATTTGTACCGATGGAATTGATGGCACGTGTTCGTTCCCATCTAAGACGTTATGGACGTTATTTAGATGCGACAGCACCTAAAGAAGTGATTCTATTTATCTTTGTGGTGGTCTTGAACTGAATGTAGATACTAAAACTGTTTCAGTTGATGGCAAAAAGGTAAAAGTAACACCAATCGAATTTAAAATCTTAGAATTATTAATGAAAAATGCGGGAAAGGTTTTTTCTGCCGATGATATTTATGAACGTGTTTGGAATGAAGAAGCCATTAATAGTGAAACAGTGATGGTTCACGTTCGTAATCTAAGAGAAAAAATAGAAATTAATCCTAAAAAACCACAATATTTAAAAGTTGTTTGGGGTGTTGGATATAAAATTGATAAACAATAGGAGGAAACATGAAAAATAAAAACAGATTACTTAAAATACTTTTATTTTCTGTATTGATTATTGCTTCATTAGTCACTTATTTAAGTTATGGTGTAAAAGAAAAAATGACTTCGACTAAACTTGATTTTGATAATAATCGAAGTAGAATTACCGAAATACTTACAAGTAAAAGTATTTTATTAGATATGAAAATTCAAAGAAGAAAAGGAAATTATGATTTACTTCATTACTATGTTGAAGGTGATGTTGACCAACTTAAGGTTTATGATGACTATCCTTTAAAAGATGCTTTTAATGATTATATTTATAATTTAGAAGATGAAAATAATCATGAAACAAAAGGAATCAAATATTATGTTTATGATAAAACAGATGAAAAAATCTTTTTCACAAATTCTAAAAAGAATTTAAAAAAAGCATTTGAAACTCAAGATAAAAAAGTATTAAATGACTATCAATGGTATGCAACCATTGATTATGATGAAAATGGAAATGTTTCTCTTGAGGGAAATCAAACCAGCGATTGGGAAGGATCCTTCTACAATACTTACCTTTGATCAACTTTTTAAAAATAAATTATTTAGATGAAGGTAATAGTGATATTATTAATCAAATAACCATCAATAATCCAACAAACATTAAAGTATTGATTGCGATACCTAAAAAATTACCAACAAATTGTTATTTAGAAGAATTATGTTCTAAACAAGGATCCATTTCTGATGTTTTAGTAACCTATGTCTTTATTATTGTTGCAGCTCTTGTCATTTTTATGTTATTTGTGCCAGTCAGAAAACTGATTGAAATTAAACCTTTTAAAACAGTTGTTAAAGTTAAATTATTCTTTATGTTCTTTATTTATATTATTTTAATTGAAATGTGGCTTGCTGTTATGACAGAAGTATTAAGGGCCTCTTGGCAAGGAACTTTTGTTTGGATGTTAAGAGAAAGAGGCATGCTGGTGCCGGTGTTGCGATTGAACCTCTTATCAATATAGGTGGTTGGTTTGTTTTCTATGCCATGATTATGTATTTTATTTTTTATCTCAAATCTATTCTTGTTTTTGGTAAAGACTTTATTAAAGAACATACGCTTGTTTGTAGTGCTTATCACTATTTTAAAGAAGAAATTAAAAGCTTAACACGATTTGATTTAAAGAATCAAAAGGAAATATCATTCTTAAAATAGGTTTAATCAGTGGTATTTGTATTGAAGGAATTCTATTATTTGTTTATTTTTTTATGGGAATTATAGGAAATCTTTATTATATTAGTCCACTTATTTATCTTATTTTTACATGTTTTGTTTCTTTGGTTTGTGCCATCATTATTATGTTGATTTCTAAAAAACTACTTTCAAAAGTAAGCAATGATTATCAAATTCTATTACAATCAGCGCATCATTTATCTCAAGGTGAATTTAATGATAAAATCAATCAAGATCTTGGTTTATTTAATTCCTTAAAAGATGAACTTAATTGTATCAATGATGGTTTTAAAGATGCGGTAAGTAAAGAAGTTGCATCACAAAGATGAAACAGAATTGATTAGTAATGTTCTCATGATTTAAAAACACCTTTAACATCTATTATTTCTTATATTGATTTATTAAAAAACGAAGATTTATCAAAAGAACAACAAGATGAATATATTGATATTTTAGATCGTAATACTAAAAGATTAAAAACACTTATTGAAGATCTATTTGAAGTATCTAAAGTCAATAGTGGTAATATCCAATTAAATCCTATAGATTTAGATATTCATGCTTTATTACAACAAGTTCTCTTTGAATATCAAGAACAATTTGAACATCATCATTTAAATCTAAAAAATGATTATGAAAATAAAAAAATCATTTGTCATTTAGACAGTGAAAAAACTTATCGTGTTTTAGAAAATTTATGTCAAAATATTTGTAAATACGCTTTAGAACATACACGAGTTTATTTACAAATCGTTGAAACGAATCAAGAAGTCATTGTCGTTTTCAAAAATATTTCAGCACATGAAATATCAAATCCAGATGATTTAACAGAAAGATTTGTACAAGGGGATACTTCACGTAAAAGTGAAGGTTCTGGTTTAGGACTTGCCATTTGTAAAAGCTTTGTGGAGGTTCAAGGTGGAACTTTTGAAGTGAATGTAGATGGTGATCTCTTTAAGACAACAATTATCTTTCCTAAGAAAATAGAAAATGATTAAAAAGGTTATTCCCTGGATCTTACTCTTTCTCCTTCTTCTTATAATCAATACAGAAATGATTTTTATGATTTATGAAACTATCTCATTTTTGAGATAGTTTTTCATATTTTGAAAATAAAATTCAAAGATTAAAAAATAAGTATAATACTTTTGAAAGGATGAAAGTATGAAATTTAAGTTTTCAATCAAACTAGCAATTATTTCTTTAATTGGAAATATTATTATCGCTATAGGTGTTTCAACATGTCGTATATCACAAATGGGAATTGATCCATTTACATCAATGACAACAGGAATCAGTAGTTTATTAAAGATACCTTTAGGTGTTTTTCAAGGAAGTGTTAATGCAATCTTATTTTTAATTTAATTTTATTAAGTAGAAGTAATTTAAAATATTTAAATATTGGTGCCATTATTAATATGTTTTTACTTGGTTTCTTTGTACAATTCTTTAATAATGTTTATTGTCAATTATTTAATGTTTCTTCACCGGATGTTATATCATTTTCATTACCAATGAAATTCGTGGTTTTAGCGATTGGTATTTTATTTGTTACACTTGGATGCTCTTTATATATCACATCAGATCTTGGAACTGGATGCTATGATGCTTTATCTATTTATATGGCAGATGTGATGTCACCATCTTATCCAGTATGCCGTATTATGACAGATGTTGTTTGTGTTTTAATTGGGTTTATTACAGGTGGACCATTAGGAATTGCGACAATTATTTTAATGTTTGGTACAGGTCCATTAATTAATACATGGAATAAATTGGTATCAAAACCAATTGTTGAAAAATTTGCCTAAAATATTCCTCGGTAATTGTAGAGTTATCGAGGATTTTTTGTATAATGGACACGTTATGAAAGAAATAAAAAGAGGAATGAAAAATGGAATACCAATTGCTTTAGGCTATTTATCTGTGTCTTTTTCTTTTGGTGCGATTGCTGTATCAATGGGATTTAGTGTCATGCAGTCTGTTTTGATTTCATTGTTTAATTTAACTTCAGCAGGGCAATTTGCTTCACTAGGAATTATTGCAGGTCAAGGAACTTTTTTAGAAATGGCAATCGTGGAATTGACTGTGAATATTCGTTATGCGTTTATGTCACTTTCACTTTCTCAAAAAGTAGATGAAAAGTTTAAAGGAATTTATAAATGGTTACTTAGCTTTTTTATTACTGATGAGATTTTTGCCTTATCGATGTTAGAAGAAGTGTGAATCGTACTTATTTTCTAGGCTTAGCTTCGATTTCAGCGACAGGTTGGATGCTTGGAACAACTTTAGGGCCATGCTTGGCTCTATTGTACCTACAATCATTAGTAATGCTTTATCAATTGCTTTATACGCAATGTTTATCGCAATTATTATTCCAGGAATGAAAAAAGATAAAAATATAATTAAAGTAGTGGCTCTTGCAATTATTATCCGTTCAGGTTTTTACTACTTACCTATCATTAATCAATTATCAAGTGGTTTTGCGATGACGATTTCAGCTCTTACAAGTGCTTTTATAGGAGCTTTACTATTTAAAAAGGAGGAAGTGAATGAATAAACAGTTTTATATTTATTTAGCGATCATGTCGCTTATTACTTATGCTATTCGTGCGATACCACTTGTCTTTATTAATAAAAAATTACGAATCCAATCATTCAATCCTTTTTGGATTATATTCCTTATACGGTCCTTGCAGCAATGACCTTCCCAGATATTTTTTATTCAACAGGTCATTTGATTTCTGGAATCGTTGCGACAATCATTATTATTTATGCGTCTTATAAAGAATTAAGTCTCATTCAAGTCGCTTGTATTGGATGCTTTGTTGTAGTAATGATTGAACTTATTT
>ENA-OQCS01001361-OQCS01001361.1-human-gut-metagenome-genome-assembly--contig:-NODE-1361-length-12679-cov-4.616953_pt1 | contig 12679 bp, 15 predicted proteins | sample MGYA00242757_ERZ504575 | MGnify/ENA primary metagenome ERZ504575 (study PRJEB26092, sample SAMD00036297) | human gut metagenome | host: Homo sapiens | study: EMG produced TPA metagenomics assembly of...
TGCAGCGCAAGGGCAAACAGCTTGTCCCCACCAAGGACGGCATCAATCTGGCGGTGGTTCTGCCGGAAAGCCTGACCTCTCCCGCCCTGACCGCCGAATGGGAAAACCGCCTGACCGAGATTGCCAAGGGCAATGCAGACGCGGACGAGTTCATGGCCGAAATTGAAGCGCAGGTGCGCCAGCTGGTCAAGACCTATTCTTGTATCAGTGCAGATAAGCAAAACCTGTTCCAGTCGGAACGGGTTATTATCGGCAAGTGTCCCCGGTGCAGTGAAAACGTCTATGAGGGCAAGAAAAACTTCTACTGCGGGAATCGTAGCTGTCAGTTCGTGATGTGGAAGAATGATCGCTTCTTTGAGCAGCGCAAAAAGGCGTTCACACCGAAGATCGCCGCTGCTCTGCTCAAAAACGGCAAGGCAAAGGTCAAGGGCCTCTATTCCGAAAAGACAGGCAAAACCTATGATGCAACGGTGCTTCTGGCAGATACGGGAGGCAAGTACGTCAATTACCGGGTAGAGCGCAAAGAGTAAGGCAAAAATACGAGGGCCGTTATGGTAAGGTGAAGCATTCATTTTGCCATAACCGGCTCTCTCTATCCGTAGGATAGCAAAAAAGGAGTGTGACCAAATGAGCGAATTATTTTCCATCCAGCTGCAAAATCGGCAGCAGCAAGGCAGGGATGGCGTCTGGCTGGACCTGCTACCACAACCGAACAGGTACAAGCGGCCCTGCGGCAAATCGGCATTTCGTCCGATAATCCGCAGGGCCTTTTCATTTCCGGCTACTTTGCGAGGAAGAAAAACGCTTTGCAATTCCCTACAACATGGTACTGGCATCCAATGTGGACGAACTGAACTTTCTGGCATCACGACTGGAAACACTCTCTACTGGGGAACGCGCAGAGCTGAACGCCGCCCTGCAAGTCCCGCAGAGTGAGCTTTCCAGCATCGGGAGAATCACCGACTTTCCCGAAAACGTGGACTATTATGTGCATCTGCCGGATGTGCGCGGCCTGCCCAGCTGGGAGACTACTACTTGAACCGTTCCGGCATGGTGGATATGCCGGAGGAATGGAAAGGAGGCATCGACACGGCACAGTTTGGCCGGTATGTGGCCCAGCAGGAGCAGGGAGTGTTCACCCAGTACGGCTACCTTGTTAAAAGCGGGGACGAGTGGCAGAAAGTCCATGAGGCCAGCCTGTGCCGGAGGAATACCGGGTACTGTCCTTTCCTGCGCCGGAAGTTTTGCGAGATTCGGCCAACATCCCACCGCCGGTGCAGTCCACAACAGAACAGCAGAAAGTTATTCCCATCATCCTGAACGGCAAGGACAGCACGGAACGGATGAAAGAAATCACGGACCGTCTGGAAACAGGCATTCAAGAATTATTCGACAGCGACCGCTACAAAGCCTACCTCACTACGATGGCAAAATTCCACAATTACAGCTTCAACAACACCTTGCTGATCGCCATGCAGGGCGGGCAGCTGGTGGCCGGCTTCAACAAGTGGAAAGACACGTTCCACCGCACCGTAAAGAAAGGCGAAAAAGGCATCAAAATTCTGGCCCCTGCGCCGTACAAGGTCAAGCAGAAGACGGAAAAGCGGGACGAACAGGGTAAGCCGATTCTGGACAAGGACGGCAAGCCGCTGACGGAAGAAAAGACGGTGCAGATTCCGGCCTTTAAGGTGGTTTCCGTGTTCGATGTCAGCCAGACCGAGGGCGAACCACTGCCCTCTATCGCGGTGAATGAATTGTCCGGCAGCGTGCAGGACTACCAAGATTTTTTCAAGGCTTTGGAGCAGGCTTCCCCGGTGCCAATCGGGTTTGAGGACATCGAGGGCGAGGCGCATGGCTACTTTCATCTGCTCGACAACCGCATTGCCATCCAAGAGGCATGAGCCAGCTGCAAACCATCAAGACAGCCATCCATGAGATTGCCCATGCAAAGCTGCACGCCATCGACCAGACGACCCGGAACAGGCCAACCGCCCGGACAGCCGCACCCGCGAGGTGCAGGCCGAAAGCGTGGCCTATGCCGTCTGCAGCATTACGGGCTGGACACGTCCGAGTATTCCTTTGGCTATGTGGCTGGGTGGAGTTCTGGCCGGGAACTGGCCGAGCTGAAAGCCTCTCTGGAAGTTATCCGCAGCGCGGCCCATGAGCTGATCTCTGCGCTGGACGAACATCTGGCAGAACTGCGCCATCAGCGGGAAGCAGACCTTTCCGCTGCACAGGAGGCCGCATTTGCATTGGATAACGGCAACACCCTGTTCATCCAGACCTGTGATTCCGGCTATGACTACACCCTATACAGCCCGGACAAAAAGGCTCTGGACGGAGGCCAGCTGGACGCGCCCGGTCTAACCCTGCCGGATGCCGGGCAGGAAGCACTTAATCTGCTGGGGCAGACAGCCGCAGTGTCGGAAGTCCTGTTGGGCGACAAGCTGGCGGCGTTCCAAGAGGCGGCGGAAAAGGCCAACGAAATTCCCGCACCCGTTAAAATTCCAGACCCCGCCGCAGAACCTACGGTCACAATTCTTTGGAGCGAAAGTGACAAGCTGCAGGACGGCGAAATCATGCCGCTGTCCGTGGCAAACCGCGTTTTTGAAGAGCTGGACACCGCCCAGCACACGGACCGGGAAAAGGACGGCTACACGGGCGGCTGGTACGACAAGACCGCATTCCGTATTGATTTTACCCTGAACGGCCAACCCGACAACTACGAGGGACGGCAGGATTTTGGTGACGGAGAGGGTTCTTTGGTTCAGCATATCCAGAACTACCACGAATACTACGCCAAGGATGAAAACTGGAAGAATTTGTGCTGCACAACAAAGGAACGGAAGCGTGGGAACAGGACAAGGCAGAGCGGAAAATGGTACTGACCGAGTTTATCCCGTACCTCAAACAGCATTGCAATCTTTCGGCCATGGAGCAGGCAGCCACCGCCGCTTTGCGGGAGAGACAGAACATTTCGCCGGAACAGGCGGCCTATTACAACGCTGTTGTGGCCTATGTGCAGGACTGCCGCCCGCTGCTCAACCAAGCCAGTATAACTTGCCGGAACCGCCCAAGCTGGCCGACTTCGACCAGAGCTTGCAGAACTACAAGGCGCAGGTGCAGGCCGAGATCGCGCAGGAAGCGGCGACTGCCGGAATGACCGTAGAGGAATACGCAGCGGCAGGTTTTGAGGCGCCACAGCAGGACAGCTTTTCCATCTACCAGCTGCGCAATGAAGATTCCACCCGCGATTACCGTTTTGAGCCCTACGACCGCCTGCAGCTGCCGGTTTGACCGTGGACAAGGCCAACTATACGGAAGTATACGCCGCGCCGCTGACTGCTGGCACCACGTTGGAGGACATCTACCGCACATTCAATGTGGACTATCCGGCAGATTTCAAGGGACACTCGCTGTCTGTTTCGGATGTGGTGGTGCTGCACCAGAATGGGCAGGACACCGCCCACTACTGCGACAGTGTGGCTTCCAGCAGGTGCCGGAGTTCTTGCGGGAAAATCCGCTGCGCACCGCAGAACTTTCCACTGAACAAAACGAAAATATGGTTGATGGCGTGCTGAACAATGCGCCCTCTCTGGGCGAATTGGAGGCCAAAGCAAAGGCCGGAGAACAAATCTCTCTGGCAGACCTTGCCGCCGCAGTCAAGGCCGAAGAAAAGCGCCGAAAGCAAAAAAATCCCGAACGGCCAAACCGAAAAAGCCGTCCATCCGGGCACAGCTGGATGCCGCAAAAAAGGAACAGAGCAAGCAAACGCTGCCACGGGAAAAGGCAAAGGAATTGGAGGTGTAAACTGTGCAAAAGTTTGAAAATATGGATGTGATTGCTGCGCTGGAAGCTATTATGCACCAGAACACCGCATACTATCAGAGCGATTTTGCCTTTGACATCAAGATGCTGCGGGAAGCAGCCCGCAGCAACCAGCCGGAAGATAAGCTGCTGTTGTGGCTGTCCCGGCCCTCTGGAACATTCTGCTTCCGGGAACGGGATGTGCTGCTCAAAGATACGCAAGCCTACAACACATGGAAATTCTGCGGCGAGCAAACCCACGACAGGATTCTTGCCTATGCGGTAGAGCTGACCGGCACAGCCAATGGAACATTGCAAGGCAATCTGTATGAACTGGACTACCAGCAGCATTTCCAGCACATCCGGGATGCCTCCCTGCCCGTGGGTGCAATCGCCTGATCTACGAAAGCGGGATGCGGGAGATTGGCCCGAAAGAGCATTTCGACAGCCGCTCGGACAAATATTTTGGAGAGTTCGTGCGGTATGAAATGCAGCCCCGTGACCCGGAACTTCTGCAAGCGGCCATCCGTCAGGAGCAACGCAGCCGGGAACCTGCACGGCCCAGTGATTTCAAAGAGCATCTTATCGCACTGCACACCGCTGATCGAGGCCGAGGCCCAGCGCATTGCGGCAGACATGAAACGTCTGGCTGCTCCCAACAGCCCGGACAAGAATCATTTTATGGTGGAGGTGTCACCCTACTTCACCAAGCTGGCATCCAGCCGGGACACGGACCAGCTGCTTGCCATGCTGCCGTACAAGTCCCTGCACCTGTCCAGCGTGAAAGACCGTTTCGGCATCTACGCGCTGATTAACAAAAACGAAAATCGGGACAGGGGTATCCGCAAGCCCCGTGCTTCCGTCCGCAAGCAGCTTTCCGAAACGAAACAGGCCGCCAGCCCGAAAAAGGCAGCGGCCCGCAGCAAACAACACGAAATGGAGGTCTGACACATGAATTTCAGCGTGGAAGAAGAAAATTTGATCTGTATGTACCATACTTCCGACCGCCGCCGCACGATGGCACGGATAATGGCCGCTCTGCCGGACATGGACACGGAAATGCGGCGGCTGGCGAATGGCACCATTGCAAAATTGGAGCACATGACCGATGCAGATTTTGATGGGCAGAAGTTCGTTTTTGCGGGTGAGTAAATGAGAGAACGCTGGACACGGCAGCTTATTGGCTGCTGTGTCCAGCGTTCTTTTTGCATCACTTATGCAAGAATTTCATGCAAAGAATATTCTTTCAGCAGAAAATATGGTATACTCGGTTTAACAAATTGGAAGTTGTAAAGAGAGGGCGGTGCTATATATTGATTCTTGATTATAGTCAATTCATTACCGAAAGAGGAACAAAGGGAATTGTTAATTTTGCAAGTGCTGATAGCAATGTGTCCGTTTTTAGACACGATTCTGTATGTCCATTTTGCAAGAAGAAAATCGAAAATATAGTATACAAAAAGCATAATCATGATGATTCAGAATGGCTGTTTGGTTCTTTTAATCAATCAGAATATGTTATTCAATGTCAATCTTGCGGTTGGTGGGAGTATAAATACTCAAATCGTAGCGATGCAATTATTGATGGGATTCGTGCATCAGATGTTGAATACTCTTCTGCAATTCTGAAAGCTACGATGAAGATTCAATAGATGTACCTGTAAAAGCATTAAGAGAATACATTTCCCGAAATCCTGAAGTGATTTACAAAATAAATGCACATAAGATGGAAGACTTGGTGAGGTCTGTGTTTTCTGATTTTTTCCCGTCTTGCACTGTAAAAAAATTTGGACAGACAAGAGATGGTGGACGAGATGGTTTGCTTATTGACGAAAATGGACAACAATTTTTACTCTCCATTAAACGAAGAGAGTCACCAAATGCTACGGAAGGTGTAAGCACATTACGAGATCTTATAGGGGCAACAATTATTGAAGATAATATTAATGGTTGCATTATAGTTTCCACAGCCGATCATTTTTCAAAATCAGAAAAAGATTATGCTGGAAAAGTATTATCTAAAGACATAATAACAGCATTTGATTTGATTGATTGCAAAGAATTTTTGAGAATTACCGATTTAACCAGAAACAAATTACCAATTGCGTGGGAAAAGCTCATCAAATTATGAGTAAAAAAAGAAACCATCTCAATTCAATAGATATTACTATTCTTATAACGCCTTAGCTTTCCGTTTGCGATGTGGAAACGCTATGACCAATGCGAACTTTGGCGGACAGGGTTCAATTTTACAAGTGAGTAATACCGTCAACACGACAATGACACATTATTTCCAGCAAAAGTAATGTGTTATTGTCAATACAGAAATAGCCGGACACGGTGACCTTGTGGCTGCCGTGTCCGGCTATTTTATTGCTGGATTTGATTAAAAACGAGGAGTTCATTTTCAATATATTTTGTGAGAGTACCTTGTTCATGCAGAGATTCAAGCGACCTAATATATTTTGTATTCTCAACAGATGATTCATGAAAAATTGGATTTTCTTGGCCGAAAATCACTTCTATGTTTTCTACAAAAGACTTTGATAAGTTGTAATTTGCAATATCATTTTTTAGCTCGTTAAGAAACCGTAAAATAAATATACGGTCAGAATCTCCATAAGCAATTACTCGCAAAAAATCGTGTGGAGGTGTCTTGTACAAATTTAATGCTAGTTCTAATTCATCCGCCATAGCTTTTGTTTTTATTAACGTAACATCCTTTGTAAAAATGAATTCTTTCATTCTCTCTTGAAAATAGCCAAAAAAAGTGTTGATAGCTTGTTTTGCTGGTAAACATAGAACTCTTCTTGCTCCATATGCCCCAAAAGCATCGGTGTCATATTCTCCATCAACTCCATATAAATATACCTTGTATTTATGGATATCCGATATATTAGGATTTACGGATTTTCCAATTTTTATTTTGTAAACGACCACTCCCCAAAAATCATATACAACGTAATCATTCCCATCATCATCTGCATAGTAGTGCAATGCATGCCAACCTGAACGACATTTTCTGTTAAGAATATCAACGAGAATTTCGTCTGTAACAATGAAAACAAAGTCTTCAATTGGTTTTTTAAGCAAAATTGCATCAACAATATCTTTGAATCTTTCGGAATTATAAAAATCTATTCCATTGATATAGCAATACCATTCATACGCTATTTTAGCTATTGTACAGAGCATTTCGTTCGATGCAAATAATTTTTCGAGTGAAAAAGTAACGTTCAAAGACGCATCAGACGTGTCCAGTATTTTGATTCTATCTTCTTCAATATCTCTTTTCTTCCTTAATTGGTCAAGACTTCCAACAAGAAACTCCTTTCCATCAATTTCTGAATGATACAAAATCTTTCGGTTTTCATAAAAAGCACTTCTATCTGTGATTTTGACGTTTGGAAGTACAATACCATCTATAATTATATCCGCTTCGTACTTGACTATGTTTCCACTGCGATCTGTTAAACCCAGTGCGTTTCTAAAAAAGGCCAAGTTTTTTATAGCTTTTTTCTCAAAATTATTATTTGTAAAAGCGTTATGCTCTCTGCACACAAATCTTCGAGTAAGCTTCTTTCCTGTTAAAGCACATGAAATAATATCTGATATGGTCAAATCAGTTGAATTACAATAAATGCACTTACACATATATCCTCCAAAACAGAAAATCGATTCGGACTATCATACATTCAGATTCAAATATTTTGTGCGATACGAACTTCATAAAACATTATTCTCCTTATATTAGGAGCTCATCCATGATTTTTTGAATCGCATTGCAGGTATCATCAAAAGAAATATCCTTTGCATAGTCATATTCCATGCCATACTTGTTCCACTGTCTGCGGAGTGTATCGCTATCCCGGATTTCCTGCATAATCTCCGAGTACTGCGTTAAGATTTTAGAACTGCCGCGTTTTTCCGTTGTCCGTTCCAGTGCCCGCCGCAGCGTTGCCTTATCGCACTCGGCTCCGCGCAGGGCATATAGAATATAGATGTCATAGTAATCTCTCGGACGGGTGTTTGCAATATTGCGGGACAGTACGGTTTCCAGCTTTTCGGCCAGAACTGTTTCGAGATTGTAGGCCAGAACGCTGATTGTGCGGTCATCGAACAGCATTGAAAAGGTGTACTCGATCTCGCGGGGCGTTATCATATCGCCAGTGGTGACATCCACCGTCAGCGGAACGCTGATCGGTGGGTAGTTGGCGTTCAGCGATACCCGGATTCCGGGGTAATCGTCTGTTTCCCGGATGTCCGCAACGCCCACAACTTCAAACTGTACATCATCGTCAATCTGGACTGCACACACATCTTTGAAAATGGAAAGGATGGCTTCATGGGTCAGCGTAAAGCCCTTGATGGTCGTGTCCAAATCCATAGTGGCCCGTGTGTCCAGACCAACGATAGCCGACACCAGAAAGCCGCCTTTGATGATAAAGTTATGCTTATACGGTGAAAGCGAAATGCGTTCCAGCAGTCTTTCCAGCATATAGTTCTGCATCACAAGTTGCGCGGAAATATGCTTCTCGGCTGCTTTCTTTTTAATATAGGCTTTTAACTGCATCGGATTTTTTGTAATCATAATAAAATCTCCATGTAGCGCAGAACCTTTGGCTTCACACGAAGTCGTTCTGCGTACTGCATCAATTTGTGAATGTCTTTGTCTTTGGATGCGGCGTAACGCTTCATGGCTGCACCAACAATTTGAATATCGCTCCCGCTGCCGCGCAGGATGTCGCACAGCGTCCGTTCCAAATCGTAAACACGAATGGGATTGCCGGATGGTGATTGGATTTCAATAATACCAAAGTCATAATTTTCTGGAATAGCACGCTTGACGATCAAATCTTCCTGCTTCAAAGACAGTGCGTTGTAACCCTTGGGAAAGGTCATAGTGTACCTTGCCGGAGTGCGGTCAGAATAGCCCAGCAGATAGAGAGCAGTATCATGTGAATAGATGCCGCGACTATACTTCCGCTGCAACAGGTAAAAATCATCTTCCCATGCACTGCTCTGTACATACAGGCCGCGCCCGAAACGGTATAGTTCCCCGCTCTCGACAAAATCATGCAGATAGCCCCGATGTAAGCCGGCTTTCGTCAACTGTGCGGCCGTAATGATTCCATTGGGGGCAGACTGCACTATTTTTTCTATTTTGCCCATGTTGTTCATGCTATCACCTCACTTGACATTCACACATTATATTATATAGAAATAATGTGTGTTCGTCAACAGTGAATTGACGATCACACATTATTTTAGTTAAAAGTAATGTGTCGTTGTCAAGTAATGCTCACAGGGTCTTATCCCTCTCTTGCCTGTGATTCGGGAACAGAACACCGTCCACATTCTGCTTGATGATGCCATACTCCTGCATCTGGCGTTTGGCTTCGGCGTACTGCCGCTGCAGCTGGTCTTTCTGCTCGGCCAGTTGCTTATACTCGGCTTTCAGGGTGTAGAGGTCGGGCAGCTTTTGAAAGCCCTGCTCTTTCAGGGCCTTGGCCGCCGCTTCATAGAGAATCAGGGTGCCCTCGTGCTTGTGCCGGAACTGCTTTTTGTCAGCAGCCTGCTGATATTCCTGCACCAGTGGGTGCAGTTCCTTACAGGTGGTGACATCCTTTATCAGCACGGCCATTTCAGCAAGTCGGCGCTCTGCTGCTTTCAATGCGGCGGCAGCTTCGGTGCTGGCGGCGGTGATCTCGGCCACCCGGCTTTCCAAATCCGGGTAACTATCAATTTCATGCTCCGTCAGGAAGTTCAGCGTCCGGGCAGCCTGTTTCAGATTGTGGAGTTTTGCCCACTTCTCATACCCTGCGGACTGCTGGGCCTTGATGCTGTTCTCCAAATCAATCCGCAGCGAAATTTTATGGTTTTCTTTGGGCTTCCGCTCCACGAACCGCCCTTTGATGCGCTCGGTGATGGCTTCTTCGGTGTAGGTTTCACCCAGCGTTTTGCAGCGGGTGAACCGCTCCTGTCCGGGTGCACGGAACGAAACATACTTGCCACGCTTGACCTCGTAGCCCTGCTCCTGCAGGAGCCGCAGAAAATCGTCAAAATCCTTGGCCTGCGGGATGGCTGCATCTATGGCGGCTTTCAGCTTCGCCTTCCAGCTTGTGCCCTTGCGGTGTGCGTCCCACTCGGCATAGCTCTTGCCCCGGTCTTGACCGGGCATCACCACGGACAGGCCGTGTTCCTTGCAAAGTCGGTCACTGGTGCGCCGGATGTAAGCATAGCTCCGCCGGTTGGAAACATACTTCCGCTGGTTCACCATGTCCACAGCACAGAAAATGATGTGGTTGTGGACATGCCCCTTGTCAATGTGCGTGGTCAGCACATACGGGTATTTGCCTTGCAGGACTTCATCTGCAAGCTGTCGGCCAATTTCGTGGGCCTGCTCCGGCGTGGTTTCTCCCGGCGCAAAAGACTGTATCAGGTGGTGGGCCAGATTGTTGCCTTTCTGCATGGCCTGTGACAACAGCAGTTCAAATTCGATGTCTGCGGTTTCGTAGGCACAGGCAAAGGAGGACACCAACATTTTTTCATCCGTCTTGGCCGGATTCTCGATGTAGTCCAATGCCTTTTTCAGCGTTGACTTGATAGGATGTATCTTTGTAACTGCCATATCTGCGCCAATGCTCCCTTGATGTCCGCAACGTCTTGTGTGTACAGCGGCCCCATGCTGTTCAGCCGCCGCGCGATCTGATTGACGTTGACACCAATCTTTTGCAGTTCGGCGGTCTGCGCCCGGATGTCGGTGGTGTCGATGTGGACAACATAACCGTCTATCAGCATCTTCCGGGCGTAGGCAGAAAAATTCCGTGTGTGCAGCAGAGCCATCTTCTGCCGGATAAGTTCCCGTTCCTCCGGCGTCACGGGAACACGCAGAACAATTTTTCGGGTTCGGTTCGCCATAGTTTCACCTCGTTTCTTGGGGGTCTGGGGTACTCCGCAGCAAGCATTTCTGCCGGGAGTGGCTACACTCCCTATGCTTGCTACGTTACCTTTCCCCACTACTATGACACCACAACACCCCCGTTTTGCCCGCAAAATGCAAAAAATAAGAGGACGCTTTTGCATCCTCTCAATGACCGTGCATGACAATCAGACACACACGGGCTCTTTTTCCTGTTCATGGATTCGTAAGGCACCGTCAATGGCACCTTCTACGATGGGTAAGTATTCTTCCGGGCAAAGCTGCAGCTTGTGGCTGACCCGCTGACGTTCCGCACTTTCTTCCCGCATGAGTTCCGGGTTGAAGTACCGCTCCACGGGCAGACCACATATTTTATCAGCTGAATCACCACCGGCAGGCTGGGCAGCGTGCTTCGTTTTCGATGTTCGCAAGATACCGGCTGTCACAATGTATCATGTCAGCCAGCGCACTGCGGGAAAGTTGTTTTGCCTTTCGAGCTGCCTTGACATCCGCTCCGAACGTTTCAAAGCCGGGACAGTCCTCAATTTTCGCCATTCTGCATCACCCATATACATTTTATAGTTCATGGACGATTGGCGAATGATGCAAAGCGCATTGTTGCTAAACTTTATTGTTCATAGTTTGAGCATTGTATTCTCTGGAAAATCGAAATATAATAGAATATGGAGGTGTGAGCATGAAAATCTTCATTATAGAAGATGAACCGGCAATCCGCGAGGAACTTGTTCAGCTTCTTCAAAAGTACGGCTACCAATGCGACAGCGGCGATAATTTTCACCACATTGTGCAAGCTGCTCTTTCATCAGGGGCTAACTTGATTCTCTTAGACATCAATCTGCCCTATCAGGATGGTTTCCAAGTATGCAGAGAAATCCGACAGAAATCCAATCTTCCTATCATTGTACTTACCAGCAGAAACAGCGATTTTGACGAGTTGATGAGCTTGAACATCGGCGCAGATGATTATATTGCAAAGCCGTACAATGCACAGATTCTTTTGGCGCGAATCCAAAACTTCTGGCTCGGACCTATGAAGTACAGGACAACATCGTTCTCACGCACAAAGGCTTGACCTTAAATTTGCTCAAGGCGGAAATCAGCTATCAAGGGAACAAAAAATCACTTACCAAAAATGAACTTGGGATTTTGCGCCTGCTTATGGTGAATAAGGGCAACATTATTCCCCGTGACGCTATTATTGATGAACTCTGGCAGAGTGAACAATTTATAGACGAAAACACATTGAATGTCAACATCGTTCGGTTACGGAAAGCACTGGCCGAAATTGGTCTGCCGGACTATCTGGAAACAAAACGTGGTTTAGGGTATTGCGTATGAAGTTATCCGAGTATCTGCTTGACCGTATCTTTTCCCTGATTTGTATGCTGGTGGCTGCACTCGTGCTGCTTGCGCTCCTCTGGCTGATTGAAACACCTGCTGTGTTTATTCTGTTTGCGAGGTGATTTTACTTGCAGCGTACAGTACAGCGCTGCTGTATGATTTTTTTCGCAAGCAGAGTTTTTATAATCTGCTTCAAAAAATGACAGAGCAGATGGACATAAAAACTCTTTTAGGCGAGTTACTGGTGTCGCCTCATTTTTTAGAGGGGCAGATTTTGGTAGATGTTCTGCGGTGCTGCAACAAATACCAGAACGACCAGCTTGCCTATGCAGAGCAGGAGAACCGTGAATATCGGGAATACCTTGATTCATGGGTGCATGAAATCAAACGCCTATCACTTCTGCCCGGCTGATCGTTGAAAATGAAAAGAATCCCACCACACTGCGGATTGACGATGAACTGCGGAAAATTGATGCTTATGTGGAGCAGGTGCTATATTACGCCCGCAGTACCGATGTGGAAAAGGACTTTAAGGTGGAGAAAACCACCTTGCAGGCATTGGTGTACGCTGCGCTAAAAACGTACTCA
>ENA-OQCS01001362-OQCS01001362.1-human-gut-metagenome-genome-assembly--contig:-NODE-1362-length-12678-cov-1.773086_pt1 | contig 12678 bp, 19 predicted proteins | sample MGYA00242757_ERZ504575 | MGnify/ENA primary metagenome ERZ504575 (study PRJEB26092, sample SAMD00036297) | human gut metagenome | host: Homo sapiens | study: EMG produced TPA metagenomics assembly of...
GGCAAAGTATGGTTTATAAATTAAATGTTACAGAGCATGCTGATGAATTGCTTGATAAGCTTGTGTATCATTTGATTTATCGATTAAAAAATGACCAGGCAGCGAAGCATCTGTTAGATTGTATTGATGTAATCTATGACAGACTGGAGGTTAATCCATTTCAGTTCGCAGAGTGCAGAGATGCATATCTTTCCAAGAAAGGGTATCGAGAGGCTGTTGTGCCACAGATGAATTATATTATCATTTTTGATGTGAGAGGAGATGTTGTAAATGTAGTTGGTATTTTCCACCAGTAGAGAATTATCCAAATAAATTGTAGTATTTTAAGAGGTACTTGTTCTGCAACAGGGACCAGATGCGTATCAAGGAAATTTCGCTTTGATAACATAAGGGGAAACGATGGGAAAGTATACAGCATGGAAAATGAAAGCTGCAATATGTGATGATACAGTAGAAGACGCGGAGTTCATGGAAAAACATATAAAAGAGTATTTCATGAAAAAAGCATTCCTTATGAATGTAATGTATATCAGAGCAGTAAGGCATTGTGGTATGAAATTGAGGATGGTCAAGCGTTTGATTTGTTGTTTTTGGATATTGAAATGCAGGAATTAAATGGCTTTGAACTGGCAGCTAAAATTCAGGAAACAGCACCGGATATTCTGATCATCTTTGTGTCTGCTTACGAGAGTTATGTGTATAAATCATTTGAATTCCGACCATTTCGTTTTATTCCGAAGCAACAAATGGAAAGTATGATCACACAGGCACTGGAGGCAGTATTCAGGGAAATTGTATCACGTACCTCAGAGGGTTATATTGCAGAAAACCAACAGGTATAGAAAAAATACCATTTAGAAAAATTGTATATATTTGGAGAGAAGGCAAGTATTTATATATTGAAAAGACGGATGCAACCAGGTGTAAGGTAAGAAGTTCCTTAAAAAAGATATCGGAGAAATTACCGGAAGATGAGTTCGTATGGGTAGATCGGGGATATTTGTGTAATTTATATCATGTGAAACAGATCAAAGATAACCAGATGGTTTTATCTACGGGGCAGCAATTGTACATCGGAGAACGACGGCTGGCGCAATTAAAACATCGAATAATGGAATATTGGCAGGCAGGTACGGATAATGGAAAATGGAGTACAAATGATTAAAATTCTGTGGAGCATACACAATTCGGCATGGCTCCTGATATGGATGGATATGCTTTTTGATCGGAGAAAATACATAGATTCAGATAAAAAAATTATTTTAACAATATTTTTATCGGGAATGCTATGGTATGGTCTGCAAAAGTATTTGTCGTGGATTCCGTTACTGCTACTTCTTACTATTTTAGGATACCTGTTATGGAATGGCTCTGTGGAAGAAATAGCATCCCTTGTAGTCAGTTATGTTTTTATTTGGACCGTTTTACTGGGACTGATGGAACATTTCTGGACAAATGCGGAATTTTGCGCACAGTCAGGATGGCTGATTTTAAATGGTATATTGATATCTGCTATAAGACATAAAGGAATAGGAAAAACTTTTACAGCGTTGAATCTGTTGAAAACATTTGGCATTGCTTTCTTTAGTACAGCATTTCTGTGTGATTTTTTCATGGATATGATTTATGGAAATGCAATTCAGAATTATGTTTTCCTGTCCTGCCTGGTGAGTCTGCTTCTTATGGTATATTTTTACTTCACCAATCGCAACTGAAGATGCAAATCTCTGTATTAGATACACAATATGATCTGATTGAGAGCCAATATGTCAGAGCACAGAATTCTATACAGAAAATGCAAAACTGTATCATGATATCAAACATCACCTGCGAGCGCTGGAGAGACTTCTGCAAAATGGTGATCAGAAAGAAGCTTTATCATATATAGAGAGCGTGCAGGAACCGCTGCAGTGTAAAATGATTCCGGTACATACAGGCGTAGATATTGTAGATACCGTAATTTATGAAGCAAAAGAGAAAGCAGAACAGCGCAATATTCTTTTGGTGGTCGAAACACCGATTCTTCCGTCGGGGTTAAAATTGGAGGATAGAGAATTTTGTGTATTATGTGCCAATTTATTGAACAATGCATTGGAAGCATCAAAAGAACAAATCAGATTGAATAATTGCGATAACAGCAGGGTTTCTTGTGATTGAAATGAAAAATGACTATAAAGAAAAACCAGTAGTTGAAAATAATCATTTTGTATCTGAGAGAGAGCAGGACTCATTAGCGCATGGCTGGGGAATGAAGATTATTGAACAAATTGTGGAAAAATATCAAGGAGAGTTGTCAATCAGGGTTGATATGCAGGTAAGTATTAAAATATTGTTGGACGTGCAATAATTGGTGGTCAGATTTCTGCTTTTTGTGGACAAATTATGATAATAATAAAAAAATAAGTTATTATAAAAAAGAACGAAAGAGTAACAAAAGTCTACAAAATTAGAAGGAGAATCCTATGATGAAAATCAAGGAAACTGTTAAATGTGTGCCTGTAATTTTAGGATATTTTTGTTAACTGAGATTGGCAAAATGATAGAGTTTTGGATTTTTATGGCACATCAAACGGAAAGTGATTTATATGAGCAACAATGGAGTTGGATCACTATGCCGGAAAGCCGGCTCTTTCAGATCCCAGGAAAAACAGGACTGTTGTTTACTGCATTGACAGCAGTTGTGTTATGTATGTTAGCTCATGGGAAAGACTTTCGTGTGGGACAGTTGAAAAAGATTAAGGAAACGCTACAAGGAAATTGGAGAAAAATAATGCTTCAGACAATATTAATAGTGGGTGTAGTATTGGGAATGTCTTATACCAGATTCATGGATCGTATTGCCTCCGTTATATCCATGAAAGATATTTATTTCTATATCAGTGGTACCGGCGCACTTGCGGGAACACAGGTACTTGAAAATATAGCTGAAAGGTTTTCTATCCTTGTCACATTTCATGAACCTGATTTGTTGATAGTTCCGATTTCCTTTTTAGTATTTGAACTATTAAGAGTCTGTTTTGATTCTAAAATGACACTAACTTAAGAGATAAATTTTTTACTCTTCCAGAAAATGCGAAAGGTAGAAACGGGAATTATCATAAGTTATACAGCTAAGTTGAATGAGGAATAAGAGAAGAAAATGATGAAGGGCGGACTTTGGCGGTGCCAGGGTTCGCCTTTTATGATATAATGAGCGCAAGTGAGCCAATATGCTTGCATAATTGGCGAACGGCGAATTTGATCATGATCGTTGCGAAGCAACGGTAAGCACCGTAGGTGCGAATCATGATACAATAAAGAGAAGCAGCAAATATGAACAAAGGAACAGTAGAAGGAGAAAAAATCAAATGACCGTAGCAGAAGCAATGCGTGAATATGTCAATGAAACCGAAGGTCTGGAGTTCTATGAGCAGGAGCCGGAAAAGGGTCTGGGGATCCTGGATAGTTACAGACTGAAATAGAAAACGGAGAGTTAAACAGTGAAAAAACATATTTTGTGCATCGGAGATTCCAATACCCATGGCTCTGCACCGATCCGTCGGAGAGTGCCGACCACGGCAGCAGATATAATGAAGAGGAACGTTGGACTTGCCTGTTACAGAAGGCATTGGGAGCGGAGTATCTGGTCATTGAGGAAGGCTTAAGCGGCAGAACCTGTGTGTATGATGATCCGGACATGGATTCTGTGAATCTGCTGCCGGTATTGCATGCCCTGTTGAACAGCCACGAGCCGTTAGACCTGCTGATCCTGATGTTAGGTACCAATGATTCCAAGGTGAAATTCAATACGGATGCGCGGAAGATTGCAAAGGGCATGCAGATCCTCTTGGAAGAGGCGAAATCGGTTCCCTGCTGGGGAAAGAATGGACCGAAGATCCTGATTGTGGCACCGGTTCCCATCGAAGAGGGTGTGATTTATCCTGATTTTAATGAAAAAAGCGTGGAGACAACGAAGACACTGGCAAGAGAATATGCTTTTCTGGCAGTGGCTGAGCGGGCGGATTTCTTAGATGCCGGAGGCTGTGAACTGACAAGCGTGGATCATGTGCACTTGACGAAAAGGGGACACAGACAGCTTGCGGAGCGGATGGAAGCGGCGGTGAGAGAAATCATGAATGCGGAAACAAATAAGGTTGTAGTATCCTGCGAGTGTGTGGAGCAAAGCCAATGCCGCGAGGAAAAACAGGGGGCAGAACAGGATGGAAAAGCCAATTTAGATACAGCGACTGAGAATATTTTACTTGCTAAAGAGGAAGACCTGCCCAGGATCATGGAGATCTATGACATCGCCAAAGCCTACATGCGGGCAAGCGGCAATCCAAACCAGTGGAACGGAACCTATCCGGATCCGGAGACGCTGCGGACAGATATAGAGAAACAGCGGCTGTATGTGTATAAAAAGGACGGACGCATTCATGGGGTATTCATGCTTTTGCTAGAGGAGGAACCAACCTATGCCTATATTGAGGATGGCAGCTGGCGGGAGGAGACCCCTTACGGCACGATCCATCGCCTGGCAGGAGACGGAGAAGTGAAGGGACTGTTTGCAAAATGTGTTGCTTTTTGTGAGAGCAAGGTGAAATATCTGCGGGCCGACACCCATTTCGATAATCACACCATGCAGCACTTATTGGAGAAGAACGGCTTTGAACGCAGAGGCATTATTTACTTAAAAAACGGAGATCCACGCATCGCCTATCAGAAATAATGCACAATACCTGACCGATTTTCTATGAGCAATATTCACAAAAATATTCAGAAACGCCGAAAGATACTGACATTTCGGCGCTTTTTCTGTTAGAATAGTTAAAAATGGGTATATTATTGGTAGTAAACGGAAATTGTGTTTTGCATTTTTCTGCAATCGGCAGAGGAAAGGAAGGTTAAGGTGTTTCAGAAGGGCGAACGTGTAGTATGTGGCAGTAAGGGAGTCTGTGTGGTGGAAGAGATCACGACATTAGACATTGCGGGAGTGGATAAGAAGAGAGAGTATTATATTTTAAAACCTCTGTATCTGTCCTCCAGCACGGTATATATTCCGGTGGATACGGCGGAAGGTTCCATGCGTAAAGTGCTTGCGCACGAGGAAGCGGAGAATCTGATCCACAGGATCCCGGAGATCCCGATGATCACCATTGCCAATGATAAGCTGTTAGAGCAGGAATACAAGAATTGCTTAAAGACCAGCAGCTGTCAGGATCTGATCCGGATCATCAAGACGATCTACCTGCGGAAACGTGCCAGAGAGGAAGCCGGACGCAAGGAGACTGCGGTAGATGCCAGGTATTTCAGAATTGCCGAGGATCATCTCTACGGAGAACTGGCCGTAGCTTTAGATATGTCCAGAGAAAATGTGGAAAGCTATATAAATACCTCTTTACAATCCGTGTGAAAAGGTCTATGATATCAACATAAGTCCTAAAGCAACAGATTTTAAGATCAGAAAACGTTGAAGAGAAGAGTAGGATGCATAGAAAGGCACCAGAGAGAACCGCCTTGTTATTAGAAACAGGAGCTGTGAGCGGTTTTGCCGGATGCGGACGAAGACCATCTCTGAGTGGCTTTAATACAGCCCGGCAGCTCCCGTTACGAGTAAATGAGTGGCAGTTATTTTATATAATTGCAATCAGGGTGGAACCGCGTGTGATACGTCCCTTGCAGATTGTTGCAAGGGACTTTTTTGTGACTATTCAGTAAAGCTCTGAAAGAGCGATTTTGCGAATTGAGGTGCTGAATAGTTGAGTATTTAGAAAACAAAAAGGAGAACGAAAATGGTAAATTTTAAGGAAGACGAAAGACTGTCAACTCTCAATCATTCCTGCGCCCATGTCATGGCACAGGCAGTAAAGCATCTGTACCCTCATGCAAAATTCTGGGTAGGACCTGTGGTAAAGGAAGGATTCTATTATGATATCGATTTCGGCAACGATGTGGTCAACGATGAAGTGATCGCTGCCATCGAAAAAGAGATGAAGAAGATCTGCAAGGAAGGCAAGAAGATCTACAGAAGAGAAGTCTCCAAGGAAGAAGCTATGGAAATGTTCAAGGACGATATGTACAAGCTGGACCTGATCAGCAATCTGGAAGACGGCAACATCACAGTATACGATCAGGGAGATTTCACCGATCTGTGCCGTGGACCTCACGTAGACAACACCAAGCTGTGCAAGAACTTCAAACTGGTAAAACACTCCGGCGTTTACTGGAAGGGCGATGCCAGCAACCACGTGATGCAGCGTATCTACGGTGTCTGCTTCCCTACCGCAGAGGAACTGGAAGCGCATCTGAAGGAGTTAGAAGAGGCCAAAGAGCGTGACCACAGAAAGATCGGTAAGGAAATGGAGCTGTTCATGTCCGATGATCTGGTAGGCCGTGGTCTGCCTATGTTCCTTCCCAAGGGTTACACCGTATGGCAGGAGCTGGAGAATTATATTAAGGACAAAGAGAGAAGACTGGGATATTTGCACGTTATGACTCCCTGTGTCGGTACTGTAAATCTGTACAAGACCTCCGGTCACTGGGATCACTACAAGGAGAACATGTTCCCTCCCATGGAAGTAGAAGGAGAGTCCTTCGTACTGCGTCCCATGAACTGCCCTCACCACATGATGATCTACGCTAACACACAGCACTCCTACAAGGATCTGCCCATCCGTATCGGTGAGATCGCGCATGACTTCCGTTTTGAAGCCAGCGGTACCCTGAAGGGTATCGAGAGAGGCAGACATTTCTGCCAGAACGACGCCCATCTGTTCGTAACACCGGAGCAGATCGAGTCCGAGTTCTCCAAGGTAGTAGATCTGATCTTCAATACCTACAAGGATTTCGGTATTACCGATTACAGATGTGTCCTGTCCCTGAGAGATCCGGAGGACAAGGTAAAATATCACGATGACGACGAAATGTGGAACAATGCAGAGGACGCTCTGCGCAAGGTTCTGAACGACCTGGGCATTGAGTACACCGAGGAGATCGGCGAGGCTGCATTCTACGGACCGAAGCTGGATGTTAACGTAAAGCCTGCGGTAGGTAACGAGTACACTTTATCCACCTGTCAGCTGGATTTCTGCCTGCCCGCTAAGTTTAATCTGACTTATGTGGATAAGGATGGACAGAAGAAGACTCCCGTGGTCCTGCATAGAGCAATCTTAGGATCTCTGGACAGATTCATGGCTTATATCCTGGAGGAGACTAAGGGTAACCTGCCTCTGTGGCTGGCTCCCGTACAGGCAATGATCCTGCCGGTCAAGAACGACGACGAAGAACTGAATGCCTATGCCCATGACCTGTACGGTTATCTGCTGGACAATAACATCAGAGCAGATATCGATGAGAGAGCAGAGAAGCTGGGCTACCGTGTAAGAGAAGCACAGGTGAAGAAGATTCCTTACCTGATCATCTTAGGAAACAGGAAGCACAGGACGGCACCGTAAGCTATCGTCTGCATGGACAGCAGAACACCACTACGGTATCCAAAGACGAATTCCTGGCTATGTTAAAGGATGAGATCGCAACCAAGAAGCTGAGCAAGTAATTAAAAAGCACCACCCTGCAAGGAAAACGGCATTGATTAAAAATACGTTTTCTCAGTGGGGTGGTGTTTTTGCATGTCGCTATGATTTCGCAAGAGCGAATTCTATTACGATTGCCGGGGAGATGGCAGAGAGTGGACGACGAGTTGAAGTTATTTCCGTGCCACTAGATGTGCACGCATCTTTTCTGCGCTTCAAAAGAAACAACTTCAAAACCTGCGTTTTCGGCAAACTTCCTGAATTCCGCGCCGGAATACATGCGGACATCACCGTGGCCGCACAAGTGTGCGAGCGGCATTTCAATATGATTACACAGCCACAACAGCAGATGATTTGGAGGTATAATCTCTCAGAATCAGACGTCCGCCCTTTTTCAGAACCCGGTAAGCACTGTTGAAAAAGTCCTGTGGATTCGGATAGTGGTGGAAGCTGTTGGAAGAGATGATCGCGTCAAAAGAATTTTCCGGGAAAGGAATATTTTCACAATCTCCGACGACAAAAGTAGTGTTGGACAGTTTTTTCTCCTGGCCACATGGATCATCTCCGGTGTCAGATCCAGGCCGGTGAAATGTTTTTCAGGATATTTTTCGTGCAATAATTCGATCGCCGGACCGGTACCGCAGCCACAGTCCAGTACGGTATCAAAAGGCTCTTTTTCCAATTCTTCCAGTAAAAACGGATAATCGTCTTTGCACATCTCATAGACGCCGGAATGACCGCTGTCATAGATTTTGGCGGCTTCGGTGAATTCTTTTACGGATAATGCCTTATATTCTTCTGATGTCATTGTAAATCCTCCACAATAATAAAACGCATAACAATCCAAATCGCAACATTTGATTTTACCAAATTCGTAAGTAAAAATTTAAAGAATAAAATAGTTAGCCATAACTAACAATAGGAATATATCATATCTATAAATAAAAATCCAGTAGTATGTATATTTTTCCGCATGCCGCACAAAATAAAGATGACGCGTGGTGGGACTGCGCATGCTCTTTTGCCGCGTGTCTTTTTGTAAATGTAGTTTTTGTCCGGTTACAAACTGTTTTGTGACGAAGAATGAGAGCCGCAGAAAGCGGCAGAAGGCGAGGAAGACATGGCAGATTTGAAATGTGTCGTAGAAAGTTGTACCTATAATAAGGATTGTCTGTGCAGTAAAGGTGATATTATGGTGGCAGGAAAGCATGCCTGCAACTGTGATGATACCTGTTGCGAAAGTTTTGATCACAAGAGAGAAGGAGCGGATTCTTTTACCAGTTCCATCGCGCACCCCAGCAAGACGATCAGTATCGACTGTGAGGCTGTAAAATGCGTTCATAACAGCAATTACAAGTGTGTGGCGGATCATGTGGACATCAAGGGCTGCGGAGCCAGCGACTGCAGAGAGACCGCCTGTGCTACTTTTTCGGAAAAGTAAATCACGGAAAAGAAAATCAGTATTCCGGCTTGACAAATGTTCCGAAACTGCGGATAATAGAGCAAGTGATCGGATTCGGCGGGAGACCGCCGGTACATAGAATACAGTAATCTGAAAAAATGTAATATTATTGTAAAAACGGGGTTGACATCAGGAAAACTTCGTGGTATTCTATTTAAGCGTGTGAAGAACACGATACAACAAGCAGAGTATCCACTCTCACCTTACGGCGCAGGCTGGTAAGCGTTCAGATTTTTCATAGACAGAGAACTCGTTTGGAATTTGTTTGAATGAGGCAGTCCGTGAAGGGAACAGGTGGATAGTTATGCTATCTGCTTTTTTTATTGTTTAACACATTTTCTTATGGAGGTACACAACCATTAGCGATTTAATGATTAACGAACAGATCAGAGACAAAGAAGTACGACTGATTGGAGAAGACGGAGAACAGCTCGGAATCGTTTCTTCCAGAGATGCCCTGAAGATGGCGAGAGGAAGCCGGACTCGACCTGGTGAAGATTGCTCCTACGGCAAGCTCCTGTTTGTAAGATCGTGGATTACGGTAAGTACAAATACGAGCAGGTGAGAAAAGAGAAGGAAGCAAAGAAGAAGCAGAAGGTCATCGATATCAAGGAGATCAGACTTCCCCCAATATCGATACCAACGATCTGAACACCAAGATCGGTGCAGCCAGAAAGTTCCTGACCAAGGGAGACAGAGTGAAGATCACCCTGAGATTCCGCGGCAGAGAGATGGCACACATGAACAACAGCAAGCATATCTTAGATGATATCGCACAGAGCCTGTCCGATATTGCGGTAGTGGAAAAAGCTCCCAAGGTAGAAGGCAGAAGCATGACAATGTTTTTAACTGAGAAGCGTTAATTCGTACAGTTAAAGTGTCGGATTCCGGCACGATAGATTAAGTAAAGTTTAGGAGGAACTCGTTATGCCCAAAATGAAGACAAGCAGAGCAGCAGCTAAGCGCTTTAAAGCAACAGGAACCGGTAAGTTAAAGAGATCTAAAGCTTACAAGAGCCATATCTTAACCAAGAAGTCTACCAAGAGAAAACGTAATCTGAGAAAGCCTGCAATTACGGATGCAACTAATGTTAAGAATATGAAGAAGATTTTACCTTATTTATAATTCAGGCGAGGAGGAAATAAGACATGGCAAGAATTAAAGGTGGCTTAAATGCAAGAAGAAGCAGCAATAGAGTATTAAAGCTTGCAAAAGGCTACAGAGGAGCAAGAAGCAAGCAGTACAGAGTAGCAAAGCAGTCTGTTATGAGAGCTCTGACCAGCTCTTATGCAGGTAGAAAAGAGAGAAAGCGTCAGTTCAGACAGCTGTGGATCGCTCGTATCAATGCAGCAGCCAGAATGAACGGTTTATCTTACAGCAAGTTCATGTACGGTCTGAAGCTTGCAGGCGTTGATATGAACAGAAAGATGCTGGCAGACCTGGCAGTTAACGATGCAGAAGGTTTCAAGACCCTTGCAGAGCTGGCTAAGTCCAAGATCGCGTAAATAATAGCAACTGTTAAGGCTGGACACATTATCTTCGGATGGTGCGGACAGCCTTTCTTTTGCAACTATTTGGAAGGAGACTATTATGATAAATCCCGGAATGATGATGAAACTGATGAATGCGAAGAATACCTTCGAGAGCAATCATCCCAATTTGCAGCGTTTGTAAGCAGATTTTTTATGGGTGGAGCGATCACGGAAGGAACCATTATCGAGATCACGATCACAAGACCCGGTGAAGAGCCCGTGTCCACGAATCTGAAGGTACAGAAATCCGATCTGGATCTGGTAGAGGAGCTTAAGAATCTGAGATGAAGATAATATTTTTTGATATTGACGGAACCTTAATATGCGGAGGAAGTGAATTGATGTCGGAGAGCACGAAGGAAGCTATCCGCATCGCCAGAGCCAATGGTCATATCTGCATGATCAACACCGGGCGTACGAAACGGCTGGTAGGGGAAAATCTCACCGGACAGGTGGAATTCGACGGATTGTTATTGGGCTGCGGAACGGAGATTGAATATCATGGAAAACAGCTGATGCACAAGACATTTTCCATGGAGGAGTCTAAGGCAATTCTGGCTGCTATGAAAAAATATCATGTGGATGCCGTCCTGGAAGGCAGCAGGGAAGACTATGCTCCCAGAGGAGAAGAAGTATTTACTGAGACTTTCCGCCATATGGCACGTGAGATTGAAAATCGAAAATACGATGCTATGCCAATGCACCGGGCAACTATGATAAATTATATGCCTATGCAGAGACTTTGGCGGGAATGGACGGAATGAAGCATGATCTGTCGGAAATACTGGATTTTATTGACAGAGAGCAAGGGTTTTACGAGATTGTTCCCAAAGGATATTCCAAGGCAACTGCGATCCGTTATATTACAGAATAATCTGAATATTCCGAATGGAAGATACAGTAGCCATCGGGGATAGCAATAACGACCTGCCGATGCTACAGTGTGCCCACACCAGCATTGCTATGGGCAATTCCAGTAAACAGGTGCTGGAAGCGGCAGATTATATCACCACGGACGTAGATAAAGACGGCATCTGGAACGCTCTGAAGTGGTTGGGAGTGCTGGATAAGTGAAACGATAAAAATAGTAAAAAAATAGGACTGGTAAAATAGAAGGAACATGGAGTATAATATTTTATGTTCCTTTTGCAGATATGGTTCATCGGTAGAACGCTGGCTTCCCAAGCCGGAAAGGCGGGTTCGATTCCCGTTATCTGCTTTTTTCATGCAATCATTTTTATTTTATGTATACTTTCTTTTTAAAATGCTTTCTTACCGCAAGTATAATCAATCCCGCAATGACAAGTCCTGTTACAATCCATGCCCATACCGGTACATTTTCAATATTATAACAACGCACGTTAATCCACATCTGATTAATGCGCGCATTTTCCTCGGTGTCAAAATAACTCATGACTGCACTGCGCTCTATCATCTCTTCGGTTGGATACTGCGCGGATAACTGGCGGTGTGTCTGTTCTGCCGGAACCGTCAGCATATACTTTTTATCTTCCGTATCACCGGAAAAGAAATAACCGAGCGGATAGGTCACGGTATCTTCCCCTCCGTCTTCTACGCCGTAATTCCATTTAATATAGTCATAGACCACCGGACTGTCCCCGCCGGAATCACGGACGTATATCCGATATAATTCATATTGCGGACTGCATTTTCAGGCTTTGAAAGGAAATTGATAAACCCTTCTGCCGCCTGCTTTTTCTCTGCGCTGTCTTTAATGCCGTTCTTTAACATGCACCAGCCGTCAAAATACAGATTCGTGCTTTCTCTTGGCACTGCAAAATCCAGATAAAAATCATCTTTTTCTGCCTGATCCATCGTATACACGGCATCGCCCGACCACTGATAGCCCGCTACCACTTTTCCGGTAATCATATCGGCTTTTGCGCTGTCCGTTTCAAAAGAGTAGGCATTGTCTTTAACTGCCTGCAAATACTCCTGAATCTGCTCAATCGTTTCTTCAGATGTATCATTCATTTCTGCCGACAGACGTTCTTTATAATCTGCGGCATTTAAAAAGGAAGACGACAACAGCTTGTCCGACTTATCGCACCGACCGCCGCAAACATTGAATCCCTGACATTATCCTTAATCGTAATCTGCCGTTTAAACTTGTCATTTGAAATAATTTTCCACGTAGAAGCTTCCTCTTCTG
>ENA-OQCS01001363-OQCS01001363.1-human-gut-metagenome-genome-assembly--contig:-NODE-1363-length-12672-cov-2.034914_pt1 | contig 12672 bp, 13 predicted proteins | sample MGYA00242757_ERZ504575 | MGnify/ENA primary metagenome ERZ504575 (study PRJEB26092, sample SAMD00036297) | human gut metagenome | host: Homo sapiens | study: EMG produced TPA metagenomics assembly of...
TTGTATTATTTTGCCGGGTTCAACGGCTATCTGCTTTTTAGGACATTACCTGCGCAATCACGACTGGAGTCTGAATAAAATCTTGTTGGTCGGATCCCGATGTTTTGATCGGCTATGTCGTAACTTTTTTCGGTTTCCGCTATGTAACCGCTCTGCCGGAATACAGCGAAGAATTGCTGGAACTTTTCTTTACCTATTGTTCTCTTAACGTCGTGATGATGACGGTCCCCGTTTTCCTATTGATGAAAAAGGTGGATGTGCGATCCGAAAAGATCAAGAGTTTGCTGGCAAACCTGACGACTTGTGGGTTCGGAATCTATATGGTGCATTATTTCTTTACCGGTCCGGGTGTCGTTCTGATGCGTGCCTTGCATGTACCGGTGGCTTTACAGATACCTGCCGCCGCGGTTGTCGCATTTGCCATTTCCTGGTTGATCGTAGCTTCCATTTATCGATTGATGGGGAAGAATGCCAGGTATGTAGTAGGGTAACTTTATACTGTAATAAAGTAAAGCTATTCAAGTCGATGTGCCTATGTGTCAGGAAGGATGTGTGGGTAATTTTTAAACAGCATCTTCTCAGATGGTCGTCGAATGCTTGGGGGGAGCTCAAAGTTAAGTCAGAAGAAAAAATGCTCGATTTTCTGGTTGACACTCCCTTATTATCCGTCTTAGCATTGGCTTGATGTCAATGATCGTATTCTGGCTAATGGGACGTTTTTGCCATAATGTGGCTCAAATACAAGCATATTAGGTCCTTGAAATGAAAAAATGCTGTACATTTGCAGGTATAGTCTAATAACAACGGGATAATGATGCTAAATGGCAAGTTGATAATCGACGAACTGCTGATAATTTTATTTGTTTTTACTCTTTCTCTTTTCCCTGTGGAGGCAAGGACGACAAGCGGCAATGGTCAGAAGGTTTTGGTCATTAGCTCTTATTCTCCGATCAAGGAAGAGGGAAACCATCTGATTGCGTCTTTCATAGATCAGATGCAGGTAGATTCGGAAGCGAAAATATTTGTTGAGTATATGGACTGCGAGGCTTCTCCCGTCTTTGAAACCTGGGTAGGATGGATGCGGCAGCTTTTTGCTGCCTATAAGGTAAAGCCGGATGTGGTCGTGCTGCTAGGCAATGAGGCTTGGTCTTCCTATCGGGTCACTTGTGTGGATAGCTGGCATGAGATTCCTGTCGTGTTGGGTTATGTGAAAGGAGCCTTCATTGATTATGAGAATAAAGACAAGAAGCTGTTTTCGGTTGCCGATATGATGCCGATGAAAGAGTCGTTCGGCGATTTCAGAATAACGGGATATTCCTATAAGGATTTTGTCATTGAGAACCTGTCGCTGATAAAACAACTTCAGCCACATATCCGCAAAGTGGCGTTTTGTTATGACAATCGTTATAATATGGCGTTTTTCGAGTCTTATATCAACGATCTTTTCGAGCAGATCGATTCGCTCGACCTTCGCTATATGGATGGATGTAAGCTGTCTACTCCCCAACTACTCGATTCGATTGCCTGTATGGATGATTCCTATGCCATCTTATCGGCGGGATGGTATACCGATGCCCTTCAATATCCCCATGCACATTCGATGCTCCACAATGAGCTGGCACGTTATACGTCCAAGCCGGTTTATCAGGTTTTGGATCAGGGCACGTCGAACATGAATTACATCGGTGGCTATTTTATTTCCGGAGAGGATTTGGGTAAGGACTTGGCTTTGCTGACTCATTGTGTTCTGACGAAGGATTCGAAAATAGTCCGGCTTTTCAGTTCACTCCTTCACTTCCCAATTACTATATCAACTATCCGACGCTTGTAGCTTCAGGGATCGACCCCTCGTTGTTGCCTGAAAATACGGTGTTCTATAACGAAGAACCTTCATTATGGCAAGAACATCCGATAGAAGTGATCCTGTTTGTCTGTTTGGTTATTTTGATGGTGGTTATTTTTATTGGTATCTTAAATTACAGGAAACGAAAGGAAGACGCTTACAAGACGGCAAATACCAAAATGATGGAACTTTTGAGCCGGATGCCGGACATGGCAACCATCTATGACTTCGATCTGAATATAGTGGATATCGTGAACCCTGATAATCACAATTGGAAAGATGTCGACACGAGATGCCAGATAGGGAAGAATCTGAAGGATCTTCATCTTGAATATCCGCAGGCTAAAGAGATGTTGGATGAAATTATCTTGCATGTGAAGCGGACGGTCGAAACGGGTGAGGTGACTGTCTTTAATTGCAAGTACGGGAAAAAGGATCGGATCAAATATACAAAGGCACGTGTTGTGCCGTTTGAGAATAATTCGGTTATCTGCTTTACCCATGACGTGACTCCTTATGTCGTTGCCGAAAAGGAAATCCTGCGTTTGAAAACATTCCTGCAATCGATCATGGATAATCTGCCGGTAGGATTGTTTATCAAGGATGTGAGTAATGAGTACCGCTATCTGTTCTACAACAACAAAGTCTCCGAATTTTATAAAGAGGCCTTTGATTGTATGTTGGGGAAGAATGATTTTGAAGTGAACGATTTGAAAGCTTCTCTTTTCAGGGAAGAAGATAACCGGGTGTTGCAAAGCGACAAGCCGATTTCTTTTAACCGGGTATTGTTTGATGAAGAAACCGGGTTACCTGTCCGTTGGGCTGTTACTACTAAGACGCGCTTGGAAGATAAAGAGGGAACCTATATATTGTTGCTACAATGGTTGATACGACGGATATTCGTAGGAATGAACTCGAGCTTGATGATATACGCCGGGAATTGTCCGTTGCCCTTGATGCCGGTTCCTGTCGGCTTGGTGCTATGATGTGCAGAAGGATACATTCACCTCTCTTTACCGGAAGACGCTTGCCAACGATGGTTTGAGCAATAAAGGTGCACTGGATTTATTGCATCCGGACGATAAAGAAAAATACAGTCGGTTTATGTCCCGCCTGTCCAGGGGAGTAGAAAACAAACTGAGGGAAGTGTTTCGCTTCCGGCGGGGTGAAGGCTATGATTGGTTCGAAACCTATGCAATCGGGTTGAAGTCGGAAAAGACTGGCGAGGTCGAACAGATTATCGGGACGGAAAGAAATATAACGGGTGAGATGAAGAGACGGCAGGAACTTGAAGAGAACAAACTACAGTTGGATTTCACTCTTGATGCTGCTCAGATTATCTCGTGGGAGTACAATCCGGATACTCGGATTTTCTACTCGCCGCGGTCTACCGTGTTCGAAGGAATGACAATTTCGTTGGATGAGTATCTTTCGTTCGTAGATCTCGAAGACCGTGATTTGCTTCGGAAAGGTTTGGAAGACCTTGCCTGTGGAAAGATCCATGTGATGGAGGTCCAGATTAGGACAATGGTCCCAGCACTGGGAGATCGCTGGTTCGAGATGCATGCCGTTCCCTATGGACGGAATGAAAATGGAAAGATACGTAAGCTCATCGGGTTGAGGCGCGATATTACGGACTTGAAGATGACGAACGAACTGATCCGCCTGCGTAATAAGGCGGAGGAAGCCAATCGGTTGAAAAGCGCTTTCCTGGCCAATATGAGCCATGAGATACGAACGCCCCTAAACGCGATTGTCGGCTTCTCGAACCTGATTGCGATGGCGGAAGAGCCGGATGAGATCGGTGAATATGTCAAGATCATCGAGACGAATAATGAGCTTTTGCTCCAGTTGGTCAATGATATTCTCGACCTTTCGAAGATCGAAGCCGGGCAGATGGATTTCAATTATTCGGCAGTCGACTTGTCCGAGATATTCAATAACTTGCAGCAGGTCTATAAGTCGCGTGTGAAGGATGGTGTCGATTTGGTTTGCCATCTGCCGTCTGTTGCTTGTGTGATCCATTCGGAAAAGAATCGGCTGACACAGGTTCTCTCCAATTTCCTCAGTAATGCTTGCAAATACACTTCGGAGGGTTCTATTACGATGGGATATGAGAGGATAGGCGCTATCCTGCGCTTTTATGTGGCGGACACCGGCAAAGGACTTGCCGAGGAGAATATTCCGCATGTTTTTGAACGTTTTTGCTAAATTTGACAGCTTTGTCCAGGGAACGGGGTTGGGGCTTTCCATCTGCGAGTCCATCATACAGTCTTTGGATGCAAGATCGGTGTGGATTCGGAGTTAGGTAAAGGCTCGACTTTCTGGCTCACGATTCCCTACAATCCGGTAAATGAATAAGATGAGTATAAAACAAATAACAATAAAATGGAAAAGTAAAGAAATCGTTGGTAAAGAAAGAGTATCTGGTTCCTTTTGTATTAGTCACATCTCTGTTTTTCTTATGGGGTTTTGCACATGCTATTTTAGATGTGCTGAACAAGCATTTCCAGGAGGCGCTTGTCATGACGAAGGCTCATTCTGCTTTGATCCAGGCAACGATGTACACGGGTTATTTCACAATGGCTATCCCAGCCGGACTTTTTATTAATAAATACGGATACCGCCAGGGGGTGGTGTTCGGTCTGATCCTTTACGGGATCGGATCGTTGCTTTTCATTCCGAGCGAACAGTTGATGTCATTCAACTTCTTTCTCTTTTCCCTGTTTGTGATCGGTTGCGGACTGACGTTCTTGGAGACGGCAGCCAATCCTTACGTGACAGAGCTTGGGGATCGCGAGACGGCAGCCAGTCGTTTGAATCTGGCACAATCCTTCAACGGGTTAGGTTGTATCTGTGCACCTGTAATCGGTGGGATGCTGTTGTTTTCCGGCAACGGAGATGCTAACATTGCTTTGCCCTATACCGTGATGGGCGTTATCGTCCTGTCTGTTGCTCTTATTTTCTTCCACATCCGCTTGCCGGAGATCAACCATGACGATTGCGAAGATACGACTGCTGAGCTAAAGCCGGGTTGAAAGGATTGTGGAAACATCGTTGTTTTACCTGGGGGGTGATGGCCTTGTTCTGCTACGAAATAGCGGAAATATCGATTAACAGTTTCTTTATTAATTATGTGACTGACGATGGTGGATGGATGCACATGATGCAGCGATCGTTCTTTCCTTTGGTGGATTGGGCTTGTTTATGATCGGGCGTATTATCGGTAGTTGGATTATGAGTTATATCCGGGCAGAGAAAGTCTTGTTTATCTGTGCGATCTTTACCGTTTTGGGTGCTCTGTTCGTTACCCTGAATTTAGGTACTCTGTCGAAAGGTGCTCTATTTGCCTGCTATATCTTCGAGGCTATTATGTTCCCGACGATTTTTGCTATCTCGCTGAGGGGATTGGGTGACTATACCAAGCGTGCTTCGTCCTTCTTGATGATGTCTCCGATAGGAGGAGCTGTCGGACCGTTATTGATGGGCTATGTAGCCGATATCTCGACAATGTCGTTTTCGTTCGTCGTACCGCTATTTGGGTATGCCGTAGTCCTTATTTATTCCTATATGGTGATGGCTAAGAAACTGCGTTGATTTATGATTTCAGATTTATGATTTATCAGTGATACATAGCTCATAAATCATAATCTGAAATCATAAATAGTTTCACTTATACCTTTCGATAATATCCCAAACATCCTTCTCTGTTCCCCCGAAAGGTCCTGAGGCTTCCAGCTTGATTGTACACATGGCGGCGGCAAAACATCCTGCTTCTTTGTATGAAGCTCCTTTGTTTCGCATGTACAGATAGCCGGCCATATAGGTATCGCCACATCCCGTAGCGTCTACAATCTCTGTTGGAGGGTATGCGGGTATTTCATGAAATTCGCCGTCGGCATAAATGACAGATCCCATGCTTCCTAATGTCAGCAAAACCTCCTTAACGCCCCAGTTGGCTAATTTCAGAGCAGCTTCACGCGGATTTTTGCATCCGGTGAGAACTTCCGTTTCGTGTTCGTTGGCTTTCAGGATATGGATGTATTTCAGTGCCTCTTCCTTTTCCGGCCAGTCTACGGCGAAAACATTCTCACCGCGAACTTCACGCAGGTAGCCTTGGGCATCGACCGATAACATCCCTTTGGTCGATAAATATTTGATTACATCTAAAGAAAAATCGTCCGCCAGCAAACTTCCCAAATGATAGATGCGGGCATCGACATCCTGTAACCCTTCAACTGTGAACGGATCGGCTTTTGCCAATACCCGCTGCGTCCGGTTGTTCTGGTTCTCGCCATATGTATTTTCAAAATAGACGGAATGGGTACTGGGCAAAACCTTTACATCGATCCCTTTCCTGCGTATTTCTTCCACCGCGTCCATCTCACTGACAGCAAGAGCTGTTACCAACAGGAAGTCGGAAGTATCTAATTTGCTCATTCCATGCGCGAAATAGAAAGATGTTCCTCCCGGCATATGCAGTGTCCTTTTCGGCGTTACAATCTTATCCAACGTAATGTGGCCGATGCAACAAAGATTATGTGTATTCATATTACTTATTTAATCAGGCTGCAAAAGTATATAAAAACAAGAAATAAATTGTTGCTATGAATATTTTTAGCTCTTCCTTCGCCAGTTTGAATAATGAAACTTGCCATTAATAGTTTGTCATAGGCTCAAACAATGGAAATTTCTGATAACTCATGCCCTATCATGCGAATTGTTTCCACTAGATCCGAGAAACGCTGATTGGAGAGCTTATTGGTTCCTTCTCTCGGAAGTTCTTGTACTTTATGCACAGCTATCGACTAAAAATTAGATACGTTTGTCTTGAATACAATATACAGTTTACTTGTCTAACCAATAACTATTATTATATTTGCATTGTGCAAATAGCACAATTGCGTTGTTTAACTGATTCTTTCAAATAAAAATCTGGAAAATTTGAAAGGGGGAAGAATGGGTTAGCATATCCCGCATCGTATCCGTAAGTATGGTGTGGGAGTATGTTGCTTATTTACTTCCAAAGGTTTTCCAGAGCCCTATTTGATAGATAAGTCACAGCTCTCACACTCTATATAATAATTTAAAGATTAAAGTTTGGAGATCGAGAATGCCGTGATTTTATTCACACAGAAGAAAGATGCTGGTTGAAAAGAAAATACTATCCGACCATTTTGAAGAAATATATGTCTCTTGGTTTTCCCGGATGAAATATTTCGCTCTAGAGTATGTCGTGTCAGAAGAAGACGCAGAAAATATCGTCCAGGACGTATTTACCGAATTGTGGGAAAGAAAAGAGATCTTGGCTTATGATGTGAATCTGGTTGCCCTGCTTTTTACTTCGATCAAAAACCGTTGTATCGACCTTTTACGTCACCGCATTGTTGTAAAGGAAGCTGTCAACCTGATACAGGAAGAGTATCAGGCTACTTTGCGGATGAAACTTGCTCCTTGGAATTATTCGATCAGTCTCTACTCTCCGAGCAGGATATCGAACGGATCATTACTGAAGTGGTAGACTCTTTGCCTGAAAAATGTCGGGAAATTTTTTATCAAAAGCAAAATAGAGGGGAAAAAACAGAAAGACATAGCTGCTGAATTGAATATTTCCCTTAAAACTGTTGAAAATCAGATGCTATCGCCTATAAGAAAATTAAAAGCGAATTGAAAGACTATCTCCCTTTATTAATATTTTTACTCGCTAATTAAAAAAATCCGTTTATCCTCTTGGGGGTTTTGGTTCCCTGATCCGTTTATTAAGAACAAAAGCGGAAAATATGAACGAACGGATACATAAATACTTTTATGAGGAACTTTCCACGGAAGAGCGACTATCCCTGCTGCGCGATGTCGAGGCGAGTGAAGAACTCAAAAAAGAATTTGTAGAGTATCAAAATCTATATGCCTTGTTGAACTTAGGACATCAGGTGCAGGATAAAACAATCGGCAAACAGAAATACGACTGCTTTATTTTGCAAAAGCAACACTCCGTGATGTGGAAGCGTTGGACACGCCGGATCGGGTATGCGGCTGCTATCCTGATATTGGTCGTTTCAACAAGTATATTGACATATTGGTATACACAGCCTGAGCAAGCGGAGTTTTATCGGAGAATGTGATGAATACTCTGTACACTCCTGCCGGACAGCGGCACAACTGGTCTTGCAGGATGGGACGGAAGTTTGGCTGAATGCGAAGTCGAAGTTGATCTATCCAGCCCGTTTTACCGATGATAAAAGGAATGTTACGATCGAAGGAGAAGCCTTCTTCAAAGTGGCGAAAGACCCTTCCCGCCCTTTCATTGTTTCTACGCATGATGTCGATATGGAAGTTTTAGGCACCCAATTTAACGTGTGCAGCTATCCTGCGACCGGCTATGTACAAACCAGTTTGTTGGAAGGTTCCGTACGCGTCTTTTCCGGAATAAGGAATCTGACGGGATCATTTTGGAACCGGATCAACAAGTGACTGTCTCGAACGGAAAGATGAAGGTAGAACCGATTCGCCTGAAAGCTCATTTTTTATGGCTTGACGGTATATATGCCTTTGAAAATGAACCTTTGATCAATATTCTGGAAAAAATGGAACTTTACTATGACGTAAAGATCGTAGTAAAAGACACATCTTTATTCAAAGATACTTATACGGGAAAATTCAGGCAGCGCGACAGTCTCGACGATGTTTTCCGCGTATTGCAGCAAATCCGCAAATTCAAAGTAGAGAAAGACACAGAGCGGAACATAGTGACCTTAAAATAAGAACATGTCAAACATAAAAATGTATAGCCTATGATGAAAGAACAGTAGAAAAACAAAAGCGGCAGAAGCTACCAACAACTGCCGCAGAAGTTAAAGCAAACACAAGTCGTAATTTTTTAGTATTCACTTTAAATTTAGAACAAAGATCAGAAAAGAAAAACTTTGTTGTTGCCTTTTATTATCTATAATAGTAACATTAAATATTTTTTTAGGATTATGAGAATATCACTTTTCCTATTGTTTGTATGTGTGTTTCAATTGATGGCAGAAGAAGCAGATGCACAAAATGCAGAGATCAAACTTAGCCAGAATAGCATGACAATAAAACAATTGGTCAAAGAGATTGAGGCGCAAACTGACTATTTGGTTGTGTTTCGGGATCAGGATGTGGATGTCAACAAGACTGTTTCTTTTAACACAAAAACAGCTACAGTTGCAGACTATCTAGAAATGATTACTAAAAACACAGGTATTAGTTATCAGTTGAAAATAACTATATTACGTTATTGTCTACCTCTTCTAAATCTGTAAATCAAGAGAAAAAGAAAAAATAAGTGGACAAATAGTTGATACTTACGGTTTAGCGGTTATAGGGGCAAATGTTGTAGAAAAGGGAACGACGAATGGTACGATAACGGATGTAGACGGAAATTTTTCTTTGGAAGTCGATGAAACAGCACGTTGGTTGTAAGCTATATTGGGTATACTCCACAAGAAATAATCGTAGCAAATAAATCAAATTTTAGTATTAAATTGAAAGAAGATACCGAAGTATTGGATGAGGTTGTAGTGGTAGGTTATGGAACAGCGAAGAAAAAGGATCTTACAGGAGCTGTTTCTAGTGTAAAAGCCGAAAAATTATCAGCTCAGGCTCCTCGAAATGTACAAGATATTTTACGTTCGAATGCCGCTGGTTTGAATATTGGTATAGCTACTGATGCTAAAGCTGAGGCTGATTTATCTGTTCGGGGTAAAGGTACTTTATCTGCGGGCAGTTCACCTCTTATTGTTTTAGATGGAGTGATTTATGAAGGAAATTTGTCAGATATAACTCCTGAAGATATTGCAAGTGTAGATGTTTTGAAAGATGCGAGTTCGTCTGCCGTATATGGAGCAAAAGCCGCAAATGGAGTTATTGCAATTACAACAAAAAAAGGAATTCAAGGGAAACCTGTGATTAATTTCAATGCAAATATCTCTTTTGCAAAATCTGCGAATCAACCTAAAATATTGGATGCTGAGGGATTCTTGAAATTTAGGCAGGATTATAATGAAGGGAGAAATTCGGATGAATATTTGGCTAAATATCCTCAAATATTTGTAAATCCATTTAAGCTACAAGGTGTCGATCCGCTTGTTTGGTATAATTATGACCAAAGTGTACCTGCCACATCTGTCACTGATAAACAATTGGAAACTCAATGGTTATCCCGTCTGAATTTACTGACTCCTGAAATTGATAATTATTTTGCAGGTAGAATTACGAAATGGGATGATCTTGTATTTCAAACGGGATTACAACAAGATTATACAGTTAGTGTATCGAATGCTACAGAAAGGACTTCGCAATATTACTCATTGAACTGGGCGGATAGGGAAGGTATTATTACCGGAGATAAATATACAAATTTTAGAGCAAGAATGAATGTGAAAACAGAAATCACATCATTCCTTTCTGTAGGTATGAATGCTCAATTTTCCTCTCGAAATGAAGGCTTTTTGAAGTGTCTTTGGGAGCAAATGACTATGATTTCACCTTATGGAGCAAATGAGGTGGATAATTTAGAAAGCCCTTATAGACGAAATCCGACAGGAATGGACCCTGTCAATCCTTTCTATGATAATATGTATACAGAAAGGAAAGATTTGTATCAGAATTTAAATGCAAAACTGTATGCAGAAGTTAAACTTCCATTTGGAATCGAATATACTTTGAATTTCACTCCTTACTATAGTTGGCATGATTATTATAATCATTATTCATCTGAAGGAGAAAAATGGGAAGCTATAGGAGGAGCTTCAGTTAGAACGAATACTAAACAGTACAGTTGGCAAATAGATAATATCATTCGCTGGAAGAGAGAATTTGCTCAGAAGCATAAAGTAGAAGTCACACTGTTAGCGAATGCAGAAAAAGCTCAGTATTGGTCCACTACGGCAGAGGCTCAAGGATATACGCCTAATGATGTTTTGGGATATCATCAGTTGCAATCGGGATCAGTACAAAAAGTATCAAGTGATGATACGTATCAAACAGGGGATGCTTTAATGGCTCGTCTATTTTATTCGTTTAATAACAAATATATGTTGACAACTTCTATCCGACGTGACGGATATTCTGCATTTGGAAAGAAAAACCCTCGAGCAACATTTCCTTCTGTCGCTTTAGGATGGGTTTTTACTCAAGAACAATTTATGCAACAAGCAAATTCGTGGCTGAATTATGCAAAATTGAGAATTTCTTGGGGAGAAAATGGAAATAGAGATATTGGCCAGTATGCAGCATTGGCTCAAATGAAATCAAGTTTGAGACCTTATATTGACCAAACAGGCAATATTTATACAATTTCTCAGATGTTTGTAAATACGATGGCAAACCATAATTTAAAATGGGAAAGAACTGCTGCGTTTAATTTTGGTTTGGATTTCTCTTTATTCGATGAATTGTTGAGTGGTTCCATTGAAACTTACGTATCTAAGACAAATGATTTGTTAGTAAAACGAGCATTACCCGATGTTACTGGTTTTAATAGTGTAACTGCCAATTTGGGGCAGTTACAGAATAAAGGATTTGAATTAACTTTAAATGCAAATATTATTAATTCAAAAGATTTCAAATGGTTCGCTTCTGGTAATTTTTCTTTAAATAGAAGAAAAATAAATAGCCTTTATGGTGATATGGTCGATGTTTTGGATGAGAATGGAAATGTTATTGGACAAAAAGAGTCGGATGATGAAACAATAAATGGTTTATTGGTCAAGATCCGGATCGTATTTGGGATTATGAGAGAGCTGGAGTCTGGCAAAAAGATGAACGTGAAGAAGCTGCGATTTATGGGTGTCAACCTGGTGATTTTAAATATGTCGACCAAAACGGAGACGGTATCATGAATAATAAAGATAAAGTTTTTCAAGGATATACAACTCCTCGTTTTCGTTGGACTTTGAGGAATGAATGGACTTATAAAAATCTCTCATTATCGGCTGTCTTATATTCTTATTTAGGACATTACGGCGCTTTTCAAAGGGCTGCCAATAATTATTCGTTTCCAGATAGAACTTCGGACTATGATTTCCCAAGATGGACGGCTACAAATCCAATAAATGATTATGCACGTATTGGCTCAAAGAACATAGGAACTAATTATGTAAATAAGTCATTTGTACGTTTGAAAATGTGACGTTATCTTATCATTTTCCGAAAGAGTGGATAAATAAATTTGCTATACAGTCTTTACGTTTATCGGGTAGTATTCAGAATGCTGCAGTTTTTGCTCCTCATTGGAATTTCTGGGATCCAGAGAGCGGCTCTGTTACTCCTCGTACGTTTAATTTAGGTATTAATGTTACATTGTAAAAATTAGATTATGAAAAGTAGGAATATATATATATGCGTTGCTGTAGCTTTTTTATCGCTCAATTCTTGTACAGATAGTTGGTTAGAGCCTAAGCCATTATCTTTTCATACTCCAGAAGATACTTATGTTGGAGTTGATGGGTTTGAAGCTACTTTGTCTGCATGCGAAGCTGAAATGCACGATGAGTATAATGGAGATGGATGTGCCATCCTTACAGAGATGATACAATCGGATATTTGTGTGGAAGGAACTACTGATAAGGCTGGGCCTCAAATGGATATGATAAATCTTTATTACCTGATATGCCTTTGGAACCAGCATGAGTGCGAGACTGACAACTTCTCCGGCCAGAAAATAACTGACAAACCAATGCAGACCAAAAGAAGTATCTTGCAACGTGGGTCGAGAAGCGCAGAGCCATGTAGGGGCTGGCGCTTGATTATTTGTTTAATTTGTGCTTCTTCCATTCAAATGTCTCCCTATAAAATTA
>ENA-OQCS01001364-OQCS01001364.1-human-gut-metagenome-genome-assembly--contig:-NODE-1364-length-12669-cov-5.553979_pt1 | contig 12669 bp, 15 predicted proteins | sample MGYA00242757_ERZ504575 | MGnify/ENA primary metagenome ERZ504575 (study PRJEB26092, sample SAMD00036297) | human gut metagenome | host: Homo sapiens | study: EMG produced TPA metagenomics assembly of...
CTGGATATGAAAATCTAGATGCATTATTTAAAGGTACAAAGAAAAGTTTTAGAAACTTAATTTGTGAAGATCAACAAAAAGCGGTAGAAACTAGTATTTGGAATCAAATTGAAAGTGGAAATATGGACGACTATATTCATTATCAATTAAGAAGACAAGATGGAACCTATATTCCTGTACTTGATCAAGGAAGGATTGTGGAAAGCGAACGTTTTGGTCGAGTTTTCTATGTTTTATTTATGGATTGGCAAGCTATGCAGTCGCATTATAGTGAAAAGTTTAACGTCAAAGATGTGTGATATTTGTTTTGTCACACACCTTTTTTCGTTTTATAATGAAACCATGAAAAATAAATATTTAGTTTGTCGAATACTGATTGGTTTTGTGTTGATCTCTGTTATCACGAATGTGGTATGTTTGTTTATTCGTAACAGCGTAATTCAACAAGAAAAATTAAAAGCGGAATATACAGTAAACTCAACAATCGATCGTGTTGAAATAAAGCTTGAGTCGTATATACAAAAAGTGGATTTTCTAAAGAAAACGATTGAATCGGGCATTGAATTAGATGATGCATATTTTCAATCTATCGCATCTAGACTGTATGGAGATGATCCGGCTGTTAAGACAATTGAACTTGCGCCAAACGGAATTATTCAAAATGTATATCCATTTAAAGAAAATCAAAAAGCTATTGGCATGAATATGTTGGCAGAACATGAACGTAAAGAGGCTGCTACTTTGGCAAAAGATACAAGGAAATATACATTAGAAGGTCCTTACGATTTAAAACAAGGTGGAAAAGGAGCTTTATTGTACGATCCAATCTATGTGAATGAAGAGTTCTGGGGATTTTCCATTTTAGTCATTGATTGGGATGCATTTTTAGATGAAATTCACTTAAGTGATTTGAAAAAAGCATCTTATGATTTTGTGATTTGGAAAAAAGATCGTAGTACAAAGGAAAAGATAGTAATTGCACAAAGCTCAAAAAATATAGATTCAAATACATTGTTAATTAAATGTAAGCTTCCCAACAATAAATGGAATTTTGAAATTGTGCCAAAACAAGGTTGGATCAATACATATGTAATAAGAAGCTTAGTTATTGCGAGTGTTTTAATTGATTTTCTAGTAACGGCAGCCATTGCTCAATTTGAAATTCGCCATCGAAAAGATTTAGAGTATGCAAGTCAAATTGAATGGCAGGCAAAAAAAGCACAAGAAGCAAGTGCTGCCAAATCTCGTTTCTTATTTAGTATGTCACACGATATTCGTACACCTATGAACGCAATTATGGGATATACGGAATTAATGGAAAAGAATGTTGGAAATATTGAAAAAGAAAAAGATTATCTATCTAAAATTCACTCTTCTAGTAAATTTCTTTTAGATTTGATTAATTCCATTTTAGAAATGGCGCGTATAGAGAGTGGAAAAGAAACATTGAATATAAAGGCATGTAATATATTTGATGTGTTAGATTCTTTGAATTCTGTCTTTGAAAAATTAGCTCATGAAAAAGGATTAGAGTATCAATGTACGACAAAATTCAACATCCATATATTTATTGTGATCCAATTAAACTTGAAGAAATATTATTGAACATTATAGGTAATTCCATTAAATATACTGATGAAGGTATGGTTTTAATTCAAATAGAAGAAACAGAGTCCGGCCAGTTTCAATGCATGATTCAAGATACAGGTATTGGAATGAGTGAAGCGTATTTGCCACATGCCTTTGAAGACTTTTCTAGAGAAAAATCGGGTACGCAAACGAGTGTAAAAGGTACAGGACTTGGCTTATCTATTGTAAAATCTTTGGTTGAATTGATGCATGGTACAATTGAAATTTCAAGTCAAGTCAATCAAGGGACAACAACTCGAATGAAATTTCATTTTGAAATTGCCAAAGAAAGTGAGTTAGAAAAAAATCAAGAAACGAATATTATAGACCTTAAAGGAAAACACATTTTACTAGCTGAAGACAATGATTTAAATGCAGAAATTGCGATGACACTTTTATTTGACTATGGATTGATTGTAGATCACGTAAGTGATGGAATTGCTTGTGTAAAACAAGTCAAAGAAAAAGAATACGATGTAGTTTTAATGGATATTCAAATGCCAAATATGGATGGCTATCAAGCGACACAAAAGATTCGTGAATTTAGTGATATTCCAATTGTGGCGATGACGGCCAATGCCTTTGAAGAGGATAAACAAAAAGCATTATCTATTGGAATGAACGGACATATCGCAAAGCCAATCGATATGGATAAAGTTATTAAAACACTATCAAATGTTTTTGTGTTTAAATGTCCCGTTTGTGGAAAATATACATTTCAATCTGGACCAGGAAGCTATGAAATCTGTCCAGTATGTGGATGGGAAGATGATAAAGCGCAATATAAAGATCCAACCTTAAAAGGTGGAGCGAACCGCTTAAGTTTAAAGGAGTACAAAGAACAATATGAAAAGAATCATCAATAAATATTTGCTCTTATTTCTTTGTATATTCTCACTTGTACTTCCAACAGGATGTGAAATTAAGGAACAAAAACAAGTAGTCGTAGACTATCAAGAATACCATTTTCGTAATGAAGATTTGTTAGAGTCTCATTATGAAAAACATGGTAAAGAAATGGGATTTTCATCATCAAAAGAATACGAAATGAGTGCCAGTGATGTAGTCAATAATCCAGAGTCCTTACATAAAACAGAAAAAGAAGATGGAGATGATGTATACTACAAAGAAAATACCAATGAATTTGTGGTTGTATCCACGGATGGGTATATTCGAACCTATTTTAATCCAGATTCTGGTAAGAAATATTTTGATAGGCAATGATGAAAAAAGACCGAATGTCAGATTAAAACCTGAATATTCGGTCTTTCTTGTCATTAAGCTAAAACTTTTTCTGGTTGTTTATAAATATTTCTATTTAAAATACGAACCAAAACAGGAATGACAATCAATTGAAGGATGATACCTGGAAGACAAGTGATAAAGCTAGCTGTCATAAATACAGATAATGTATATCCTTGTGTACTAAGAATACATGTATTGACTAAACCATTCACAATTCTTCCTGCAAGCATCGCAATGATCAAACTCATATATAGTTTTGTCATTTCATTCTTCATTGAAATATATTGTGTACATAAACCAGCTACTAAACCATATACTGCAAGTTCAATCATCATTTGTGGCAACATCATTGCAGGTGGCATACCTGTTGTCACACTTGAAAGAAATGGTGTAATAATTCCACATGCTAAACCATATGGCCAGCCACAAAATAATCCACAAATTAATACAGGAATGTGCATTGGTAAAAATATGCTTCCAGCATTTGGAATCACATGAAATGCCATTGGAAGTAATACACCTAAAGCGATGCATAAAGCACAAGATACTAGTTTTTTGGTGATACTATTCATCATTAAATACCTCTTCTTCTAAAAAAAACTTGGTAAGGATGTATGGACAGATTAAGATTTAACATTGCACATATTGTTTTAAATAATCGATATCTAGAATTAATATTTTTTGATTTACAATCTTAATGACGCCTTCCTTTTTTAGCTCACAAAGAATTCGACTCACACTGTTTCGAGTGGAAATTCCACAAAATCCTGCAATATCATCATTTGTGATTTGAAAATCAATAAGAATACCCGCCTCTACTTTTCGACCAAATAAATGGATTAATTGATATAAGAAGGAGCATATTGCACCTGTTTTTCCATTCATCATCATAAGTTGTTGGCGGAAAATAGCTTCCGTTAATTTTTCTCGATAATATGCGTTTACATAATCTTGTAATTTTTGATCTTGATTTACATAACTCCAAAATAACACTCGAGGAATTCTATAGAATGTGGCCACATCACTTTCAACACGAACATTAAATGGAGCCGATGTATATTGACTTACTTCATCTTTTAATAAAGAAATAATATCAGGTGTATTGATATAAGAAATGTTGAATTCACGACCATCATGCAGGATGATACTTGTCTTAATTACCCCTTCTTTTAACACATAGGTATCTTGTTGTTCAAGCCCATAATATGCTAAATAGGTGTGCCTTTTTTTTCTGTATAATAGGCACATTTTTCTATTTTAAAAAATTTAATAAGTATTCGTTGTCCATATTCGCTCTCCTTTACCAGTTTTGGATTATAACAATACTCCAAACTTTGCGAAACAACAAATGTTAACATGAAATGAGGTTTCACAAATTTTTTAATTCGGATTATATTAATCTCTGAAAAAAAGGAGAGATAAAAATGTTTGAAATGAATGTGCCTTATGATAAGGGTCAAATGAAAATCAAATTAGAAGATAAAAACTTAGCTGGTGTCCTTGAAGGAAGACAAAGCGATTATAAAACTACACTTTCTGAAAATGAAATTGTAGAACAATCGTTAAACAATCCAATTGGATCCAAAAGTTTAGAAGAACTTGCCAAAGGCAAGAAAAATATTGTCATTATCAGCTCAGACCATACACGTCCTGTGCCTTCAAAAATTATTACACCTATTCTTTTAAGAAGAATTCGTAGTGTATCACCTGATGCGCGTATTCGTATTCTAGTTGCGACAGGATTTCATAGACCAAGTACACACGAGGAACTTGTGGCAAAATATGGTGAAGAAATTGTAAAAAATGAAGAAATTGTTATGCACGTATCAACAGATGATTCTTCTATGGTAAAAATTGGAAAATTACCAAGTGGAGGCGACTGCATTATCAACAAAGTTGCAGCTGAAGCTGATTTATTGATTTCTGAAGGCTTTATTGAAGCCCACTTCTTTGCAGGATTCTCTGGAGGAAGAAAATCTGTATTGCCAGGCATTGCATCTTATAAAACAATCATGGCAAATCATAGTGGTGAATTTATCAATGATAAAATGTCACGTCCAGGAAATTTGCAGCACAATTTAGTCCATGAAGATATGGTTTATGCGGCAAGAACGGCTAAACTTGCCTTTATTGTCAATGTCGTATTGAATGGAAATCATGAGATTATTGGCTCTTTTGCCGGAGACATGGAAAAAGCTCATGAAAAAGGTTGTGATTTTGTTCGTTCTTTGGCAAGTGTAAATAAAGTCAATTGCGATATCGCAATCAGTACGAATGGTGGTTATCCTTTGGATCAAAATATTTATCAAGCCATTAAAGGTATGACAGCTGCTGAAGCTACATTAAATCCCGATGGTATTATCATCATGATTGCAGGATGTCGTGATGGACATGGAGGTATTGGATTCTACCACAATATTGCCGATGTAAAAGATCCAGAAGAATTTGAACAAAAAGCTATTCATACACCTCGTTTAGAAACGGTTCCAGATCAATGGACATCTCAAATCTGTGCACGTATTCTAGCTCATCACAAAGTTATTTTGGTTTCCGATTTAGTAGATCCTCAACTTGTGAAAGATATGCATATGGATTTAGCTACAACTGTAGATGAAGCTTTAGAAAAAGCATTTGAAATAAAAGGAAAAGATGCCAAAGTTGCCGTCATTCCTGATGGCTTGGGTGTCGTTGTAAATATGTAAGGAAGGAAATTTGAATTTATGTTACACAATTTAATTGCGGAATTTTTATCAACAGGACTTATGATTTTATTTGGTGTGGGAGTGCATTGTGATGAAGTTTTGACAAACACAAAATACCACGGAAGCGGACACATCTTTGCGATCACAACATGGGCATTTGGCATAAGTGTTTGTCTATACATTTTTGGTGGCGTATGCATGAATCCTGCCATGGTACTTGCACAATGTGTTTTAGGCATGCTTCCATGGACAAGCTTTATTCCATACGTTATTGCCGAATTTTTAGGCGCACTTGTAGGAGCATTGATTTGTTATGTGATGTATAAAGATCACTTTACAGAAAGCGAAGGAAATGTAAATCCAATCGCCATTCGTAATATTTTCTCTACAAATCCAACTGCAGAAATTTGCCAAGAAACTTCTTTGTCGAAACACTTGCAACAACAGTTTTTTTGAGTGCCATTTTAGCTGTTGCTACAAAATATGAAACACAATTACCTATTGGAGTAGGTCTTATTGTATGGGCTGTTGGTATGGGTCTTGGAGGAACAACTGGATTTGCGATGAATCAAGCTCGTGATTTAGGACCTCGTTTGGCCTTCCAATTATTACCTATTAAAAATAAAGCTAATAATGATTGGCAATATGGACTATTAGTTCCAGGAATTGCTCCTTTTGTAGGTGCATTACTTGCTGCTTTGTTCTGCCATTTGTTTTTAGGCATTTAATATTAGAAAAGACAGATATTCAAAATTATGCTGAATATCTGTTTTTTTTATATTTTCTTTTGTTTTTTTAAATCATAAAGGGCAATACCTAAACAGAAGATTTCAGAGACGGTACAACTGATCCAAATTCCATTTTCCTTAAATAATGTTGTACAAACAAATAGAGATAATAAGACAAAGAGAATACCACGAGAAATCGAAAGCACAAAGGCTTTTCTAGACTCTTCTAAAGCGACCATGTAGCCGCTAGTGATCACGACATGTCCCATAATCAAGAAGACAAAGCTAAATTGGCGTAGGGCTGTAATGGTATTAAAGTAGTTTTCTGTATTTACTAGAATAAAGGCAGCCGTGATATTTGGTGCAAATACTTCTACAATTAAGAATAATAAAACTCCAGCACAAGATACTAAAACACGTGCATATTTATGGAAAGTTGAAACGGCTTTTTTATCGCTTCGACCATAGTAGTAGCTAACCAAAGGCTGCGTTCCTTGACTGGTTCCCACCATCACCATCAATACTAAGTTATAGATATACATTAAGACGGTAAAAGTAACAAGTCCATTAGTACCAAGGAGTTGATTGATCCGATAGTTAAATACTGTAATCATTATGCCTGGAGAAATTTCAGAAATACAATCGGGAAGTCCTAATGAAAGAATTCTAGAATATTCATGCCAAGGATAGTTTGCCTTCACAAAATGGAAATGTGATTTATGACTAAACGCAAAATGATAAAAGAAGAAGCAGAAAGTTACAAGTTGAGATAAACCTGTAGCTAATGCAGCACCACTAATTCCCATATTCAAGGGTCCCATAAATAATGGGTCAAGAACAAGGTTGGTTCCAGCGCCTAGACAAATACCCATGATAGATTTTTGTGGAAAGCCATCAGCCTTTAAGAGAACTTCAAACAATAAGATACAATATAAAAGAAGGAGAAGCAGGATAATACTTTTATGTAGGTATCTGTATAGTTAAATACATCTTCATTGGCTCCTAAAAATTCTGTAATATGATGCGAATTTATAAAAGATAAAACCGCAATGCATAGGGCCACACAAGAAATTGTGATGGTATTCATTGTGAATACTTCATGCATTTTTCTTTCTTCATTCGCACCACGATAGATTGACATGACAGTGCTTGATCCAATCGCAAACAAGACTCCAATGGAGAAAATGGTTGTAACATATGGACTAGCCACGTTTATGGAAGCTAATGCCGTATCGCCTTGGTAGTGGGCAACAAATATACCATCTACTAAAGTATATAGATTAAAGATAACCATCGAACATATGGATGGTATGACAAACTTAAGATATTGTTTCAACATAAAATCACCAATTACAGTGTAAACCTTGGTATAATACTAAGGTCAAGGGTGATGGTATGAAAAAGTATTATAAAATTAATGAAATCGCTAAATTATACAATATTAAAACAGACTCTTTAAGATACTATGAAGAAGTAGGATTAATTTGTCCAATGCGCTCAAAATCCAATTATCGATTATATACACTGAATGATATCTATATTTTAAATATTATTCGTGACTGTTTAAAACTAGGGTATGATACATCACAAATTAAGGAATATTTAGACAATCGAAGCGTAAATAATACGATTGCGTTTTTAAAGGAAGAAGAAAAGCTGATTCAAAGACAGATTCGAGATTTACAATCTACATTGTCTTCCATTCAAACACGTATTGAAGATTTGGATCGTACCAAACAAATTGATTTTAATACATGCAAAATTGAAGCATATCCCAAAAGATATTGTCGGTATTTAAAAGAAAAAATTGATCAAGATGAAAAAATCGATTTTTTACTGACAAAACTTACAGAATCGATGGAAGAAGATATTTCAGTGCTAGGAAACATGGATTCAGGCAGTGTAGTCGAATATAAAAATGATGAATTCGTCTATACAAGTGTATTTATTTTAACTCAAGAAGAAAAACACGATTTCATTCTAGATGAAGGCATGTATTGTACATATACGTATTCAGGCCAGTATGATCGTACAAATCAGATCTTTTATAAAATGAAAGATTGGATTCAAGAACACAATTATAAAATCGAAGGACCATTCTTAGAATTTTTATTGATTGATATACATGAAACAAAAAAGTGGAGGAGTATATTACTTCCATCCACGTTAAGGTTAAACCAAGATGATAAATCCAGATTCAATAGGTTTATATTCTTCGACATCCATTGAATCATAGTATAAATCTCCATTTGCATCTAATACTAGAATTCGATGATTTTCACAAATCGTTGGTAAGACTTCTAAAGTGTTGTTGATTTTGTAGACTTGATTTTCTTTTTCAAACAATTGAGAATTATATGGTTCTATATCATCTTCACAAATATAGGTGTAGCTAGCACAATAAAGTCTATTGTTTTCAAAATAAGGTTCCACACGATCTCTAGAACCGTTACAAGGTGTATTTAGATAGCTTTTGGCATGTGTATCATCGATTACTTCAATTGGAAATTCAGATACGACTGGTTCAGATTTATTACCATGAACAATCAATGATAGTGTATCTTCTGTCCTATTAAATTCAACACTGCATAACATCTGGTTTGTGACAATATCATAATAAGTTGTATCACACACAATATATTTCTTGTTTAATCTGGATTTCCAGACTGAGTTGAGTTCTTGTTTTTTGGCTTTTTGTGCAAACGCAACCGTACGATTTCTTGTTGTCTTTAAAAGATAATCCCCTTCAAAGAAGATTTGATTTCCTTTTTCATTGGTCCATTTGCCATCTGCATAATTTAATAAATCACTCATGATCCAGCCTTTTTCTGTTTTGTCTTGCACAACCATACTTGATTTTATGGTTGTGATTTTTTGTAAGCCAAAGGCATGGGTATAGATACCTGAATAATCTGGATATGTATTTGGTTCTAAATAGGTATTGAATAGGCGCATTAAAGTTGTCGGAACTTCTAATCCACAATCATGTGTTTCACTGAATGCGAGTACGGCATTGTATTTAGGAACAATGATCAGTCTTGAACTAAAGAACATACTGTTTCCACCTTTTGCCAGAACTCCATCACCAAAATCGTAGTCTGGATCATGGTGTCTGACTAGATCCCAGCCTAAGCCAAAATCAATGGCGCCTAGATCCGATTCAAGAAATGTAGTGCCCCAGGATTTGGCCATTAAAGCTTTTGACTTTTCACTAATAATAGAATTAGGCTCTAGAAAGAGTTGACCAAATTTGCATAAATCAATCATAGAAGTAGTGATACCACCAGCTCCTTGAATTGGGAAGTATTCTTTTGGTTTCTTACCTTCAGAAACTAAAGGACAATCTGAATGGATTGTATATGTTGTGTTGGTACTTTTTGCGCCAATCTTTTCTGTAATATATTTCTTTAAAACATCTTCATAAGGCATATTACGAACTTTTGAAACGACCATTTCAGCGAGCGTAAAACCATCATTACAATAGGTGCTATAAGTTCCTGGATCTGCCTTTAGGGTACTGTTTGATAAATAGTTTAATACTTCGCTATAATAGTCAAACTTAGAAGTTGTACTCACACTAAAATGTTTCCATTGTGTTCCAGGAAGTCCGCTTGAATGATCTAAGCACATGCGTACTGTAATATCTTTGTATCTTTCATCTTTCATTGTGAATTCAGGAAGAATATCTGCAACTTTATCTTCGAGTTGAATCAATCCTTCATCCACTAACTGCATGATGCATACAGTGCAGTAAATTTTAGAAATGGAACATACATTAAATGTGCAATCTGTTGTGATTGGCTGATTGTTGATTTTGTCGATGACACCTATCGCATCGGCACATACAATTTTTCCATTTTGCATGAAGGCATAGCTACATGCTGTATAGTCTGGTTTTACCATAGCTTTTAATAATTGAGTAACTTGATTTTCCATATAATTTCTCCTGGTTTTTTAAAAGAAAACGAGAAGATAAACCTTCTCGCTAGTCTGCAACGGCATCAATTAAAATGCTGTGATAGGCATTCACAATATCGTCTACCGTTTCTTCAATATTCGCATTGTTGACGGCTACATAAGCTGCGTATTTTTGGTACAATGGGTATCTTTCTTTATGCATTTGTTGAAGGGCTTGTTTAGAACTTGATAAAGGTCTATTTGGATCGGAACTAATTAACTTATCGATATCGCGATCAATGAAGATCGTGATTCCATTTAAACGTAAGAAGTCCATATTGACTTTATGTTTAATGGCACCACCACCAGTTGCGATGATTTTATTGTTCATCTTACTCGCTTCAATCGCAACTTCTGTTTCAATCGCTCTAAATCCAGCTTCTCCAGATTCTTGGAAGATTTCTGGAATGCTTTTGCCGGCTTTGGCAATAATCATATCGTCTAAGTCGAAAAATTCTTTTTCAAGCTTTTCTTCAAGCATTTTACCAATTGTTGTTTTACCAGCACTTGGCATACCAATCAATACGATGTTACAACGATCTTTCAACATTTCTTTTTTGATTTCATCAATGATAGAGTCGTCAAAAGACATATTTTCAAAGATTTCAAATGTATATTTTGCCTGCGCAATCAACATTTCCAAACCAATCACACGCTTGATATTGGCTTCTTGAGCTTCAAAACATAAGCGTGTAAGAATTGGGTTGTATACAACATCTAATATACATTCTAATTTATGGAACCAGCTTACATCAATTGGTGCATTCGCAATATTTGGAAACATTCCAACAGGACTTGTATTGACGACAATATCTGCATCTAAATGGGATGTATACATTTCATCATATCCAATGGCACCACGATCTGCACTTCTTGAAACAATCACAATGTCTTTGGCTTTTTCGTGTTCACAAACGGCTTTAACAGCAGCACAAGCACCACCGTTACCAATAATCAAGACTTTTTTGCCTTCCATATGTACGTTGTGTGCTTTAACCATATATAAGAATCCACCAAAGTCTGTGTTGAATCCTTTTAATTTGCCATCTACATTGATGATTGTATTGACAGCACCAATGGCTTTAGCACTCTCATCCATTTCATCTAAGTAAGGAATGACATCTTTTTTATATGGAATAGTCACATTGATTCCTTTGAAATCTTTCTTTTCCATAAATTCTTTGAATTCTTCTTTATTTAATTCTACTAATTGGTAGTCATAATCTTTTACATTCTCAATCTCTGCAATTCTTGTCTGAATTTGTTTGGAGAAACTATGCCCCAAGTGTTCACCTATCAATCCGTATTTCATATCATTTCCTCTTTTCTAGAACAGCTCTTTAAATGTGAAAAAAAGCATTTCGAATTAGAAATGCTTTTGTGTAACGCCCTGAAACTTAAAAATAACCATCGTATACATATGGCTTTTTTCAGGGCTATTTAAAGTAGTAGTAATATTGTCTTGAATTGTTCATATGCATAGGATACACCATTTCATTGAAACTGGCAACCCTAAAATGAAAATAAATGTAAAAAGAGGAAAGCTGTTTCAAAAGAGTATAATAAGAGTGGTGATTATTATGAATATTGGATTTTGTACATGCACAATACTAGCTTTATTGTTTTTAATATTAAGCGTTATATTTGCGCTATTAAAAGAAAAAGGTGCAAATTATGTTTCTGGCTTTAATACATTGAACCATCCAGAAAAGTATGACAAGGCATATATTTCTAGAGATATGCGTAATCAATGTTTCATCTATTTTGTGATTCTAAGTATAGGATCTGTTCTATCTTATTATTTAAGTGCATATGTCGCAATTGTAGCTATTCTTGTTTGGTTAATATTATTATTTCGCAATTTTAATTTGGATGCCAAAAAGGCGTTTGAAAAGTACTTGATTCAATAAATGTATATGAGAAGCTTTTCGAATACATTCATGATTCAATATAAGTGCCGACAGAGAGAATGAAAGTTTATATATATTAACAGTTGTTGTATTTTATGTATTTGGAATGATGTTTATCAAGATGAACAAAAAATATACAAAACGCATTATGGGCTATGAAGAACTACGTCCATTCTGGTACTTCTTTGATTTAAAAGCCTATATGATCATGGCTTGCATGATGGGTGGAGGTATTGGCTTTAGAGCTATGGGCATTTTTTCAGATATCTTTATTGTCTTCTTTTATTCAGGACTAGGCTGTGCACTTGCTTTAGCAGGCATTACTTTTTAAGAAATCATATTCAATATGAAAATTTATTATTGGACTAAAAGAAGAAATTCAAGTTTTTTCTTGATTTAATATAATATTTATGGCAAAGCGTACTTCATAAACCTGAAATTGTTGACGTTTTTGCTTTTATTATGCCTGAAATGATTTAACGCAAAAACTTCACTTTT
>ENA-OQCS01001365-OQCS01001365.1-human-gut-metagenome-genome-assembly--contig:-NODE-1365-length-12661-cov-1.883437_pt1 | contig 12661 bp, 13 predicted proteins | sample MGYA00242757_ERZ504575 | MGnify/ENA primary metagenome ERZ504575 (study PRJEB26092, sample SAMD00036297) | human gut metagenome | host: Homo sapiens | study: EMG produced TPA metagenomics assembly of...
GCTGAGCGCTTCGCCCATGCCCTGCAGACGGGGCAGGCGGTAGCGCAGAAGGGCCAGTTCGGTCTGCAGCTTGCCCTCGTTGGTGACGGCGCGGCTGCGGAAAATTTCAAGGATCAGCATGGTGCGGTCGATTACTTCCAGTCCGCCCAGCGCATTGGAGATGTTGCGGATCTGGCTGCCGGTCAGTTCACCGTCAAATACGGCGCATTCCGCGCCCAGCGTTTCGGCGGCAAGGGATGCTTCCTCCAGCTTGCCGCTGCCCAGCACGATGCCGGTCTCCGGGGTCTGGCGCTTCTGGGTCACCTGTGCCACGGCTTCCATGTGGTTTGCTTCGCACAGGGCGGAAAGCTCTGCAAGGCTGCGCTCGCAGTCCCACAGGCCCTGATCCAGCGCCAGCAGAATGACCTCGTCGGGGGTGTTTCTACCAAAATATCGTAAAGTTCGCTCAAGGTAAGTCCTTTCTGTTATATCGTTCTCTTGTCAGCAGATAGCTTCTGCACTCCACCGGTGTGCCGTCAAATTTATGATCAATGGCATCGTGGTGGTAGAGAAAGCCTGCTTTTTCCATCACCCGGCCGCTGGCAGGGTTCTCTTTTGCGTGGCAGCAGGTGAGCCAGCCGCCGTCTGTATTCTCAAACCAGTAGTTTACTGCTGCTTTTAAAGCTTCGGTTGCAAAACCATGGTTCCACCAGTGCTTCCCGATGCAGTAGCCTGCTTCCCAGATGCCGTCTGTGCAGTCCTGCTGCGGCCAGAGCGCTTTCTGTGCCGGGTCACCGAGCAGAGCATTGAAGATGCCGATGCTGCCAAACACCTGCCCGGAAGCCTTTTCCACAATGGCCCACTGGTAGTAGTCCGGGTTCGGGTAAAGGGTGGCCCATGCCGCCAGCAGACCTACGGTCTCCAGCGCGTTTTTGTGCGGCTCCCACCGCAGAAAGCGGGTCACTTCCGGGTCGATGCCAGTTCGTATACATCTGCTCGGCATCCTCGGGCAGAAGCTGGCGTAGGAAAAGCCGGTCGGTCTCAAGCGTTTGCGTTCCGGCATGGCGCATGGCACACACCTCCCCACTTTATAAAGTATGCATAGGATAGCACAAATTTTGCGTTCCTGCAAGCGCCGCCGTGAAAAAACGCTTGACCGGACGGCATTTGTGCATTAAACTGAAAGCCAAGCGTTTTTGTAGGAAAAAGGAGAACTCCCTCATGAAGGATGTGCGTGAAATTTTAAAAAAGCGCCCGCTGCTGTTCGATGGCGGCATGGGTACATATTATAAGGCAAAGCCCGGGCAGGAATGTGAGCAGGCAAACCTGCTGGACCCGGACGGCATTTTGACCGTGCACCGCGCGTATCTGGAAGCGGGTGCCGATGCTATCAAGACCAACACCTTCGGCCTGCCGCGCATGGCAGCAGCGCAGAACCCCATGTGGGAGGCCATGGCGGACGAAGGCTGGAAACTGGCTGCACAGGCCGCTGCAAAGACCAGCGCTGCCGTGTTTGCCGATCTTGGCCCGGCCACGGACACCGAGGCACTCCCGGCGGCACAGATCTATACGGCCCTTGCCGAGCGGTTTGCCGCACTGGGTGCAAAGAACTTTTTGTTTGAGACGCTGAGCAGCGATGCCGGTGTGGCCGAAGCGGCAAAAAAAATCAAGGAGACCGTGCCGGATGCTTTTGTGCTGGTGTCCTTTGCAGTGCTGCCGGACGGCTACACCCGCGAGGGCCGTCACTGCGCAGAGCTTGTGCGCAGCATGACTGCCTGCGGTGCAGTGGATGCTGTGGGCCTGAACTGCGTTTCTGCTCCCGGTGCCATGCGTGCGCTGGTGCAGCAGCTTGGCGAGACAGAGCTGCCGCTTGCAGTGATGCCCAACGCGGGCTACCCGGTGGTCACACGCACCGGGTGCAGTATCAGGCAGGCCGGAATATTTTGCACGGGAGCTGGCCCGCCTTGCTGCCGAGGGTGTGCGCATTCTGGGCGGCTGCTGCGCACTACGCCTGCCCACATTGCGGCCCTGCGTGCGGCACTGGATGCCTTGCCGGAAACACTGCCTGCAGCCCCGGCAGCAGCAGTCTCCACTGCCGCAAAGCCGGAGGTGGAAAAAGACGATGCCTTCCTGCGCAAGCTGAACGCGGGCAAAAAGGTGATCGCCATTGAGCTGGACAGCCCCAAGGATGCCGACCTGACCGGCTATCTGGACGGTGCACGCCGCCTGCAGGCTGCTGGTGCAGATCTTTTGACCATTGCGGACTGTCCCATTGCCCGTGCACGGATGGATTCTTCGCTGGTGGCCTGCCGGGTGCACCGGGAGCTGGGGCTGAACGTGCTGCCCCACATGACCTGCCGCGACCGCAATCTGAACGCCACAAAGGCCCTGCTGCTGGGCCTGTACGCCGAGGGCGTGCGGGAGGTGCTGGCCATCACCGGCGACCCCATCCCCACCGCGGAGCGGGACGAGGTGAAAAACGTGTACCAGTTCAACTCCCGCAAGCTGGCGCAGTACATCGTCTCGCTGGCAGGCGAGGGCCGGGAGATGCCCTCGCCCCTCACCGTGTTCGGTGCGCTGAACCTGACGCCCGCAACTTTGATGTGGAGCTGCGCCGCGCACAGGAAAAGCTGCAAAATGGCATGAGCGGCTTCCTTACCCAGCCGGTGCTCTCCGCACAGGCGGTGGTGAACCTGAAAAAAGACCCGCGAAACGCTGGGCGAAAAGGCGAAAATTCTGGCCGGCATCATGCCGGTGGTGAGCCAGCGCAACGCCATCTTTATGGAGAACGAGGTCAACGGCATCCATGTGGATGCGGAGATCATTGAGCGTTTTGCCGGCTGGACCGTGCGCAGGGCGAAGAGCTGGGGCTGGAAGTCTCGGTGAAGGCCGCGCAGGCTGCAGCGCCCTATGCAGACGGCTTTTACCTGATGACCCCCTTCAACCGCATCGCTCTGATGGAGCGGCTCATTGCAAGGCTGAAGGATGAAGGGATCGCGGATTGAAAATGGCCGATGCGTTTGCTCTGGCCATTGATAGCGGAAAAAATATTTTTTATATTTGCGTTGTCGTGGCCTGCGGGCCACTCCAAACGCGCTTTCACGAATAAGGCCCAAACCGTAAGATGCATCGGGATAAATTCTTTTGAAGAAAAAGTAATTGACAAATCGCACAAAAAACGCTATATTCTTTTTATAAATGCGTTGAAGAAGAGTGTGCATCGCTTTTGCCATCCAGAGAGCCGGGGGCTGCTGAAAACCCGGTATGGCCCGGCGGTGTGCTGTCACTTTGGAGCAGGAGCGGTGAGCTGAAGAGCAAGCCGCTCTCGGAGCTGTCCCACGTTACCGGGGCATCAAGGGGCGCAGGATGCTCTGCGCAATTGGGTGGTACCGCGGTTATTACAGCCGTCCCATGGAACGTTCCGTGGGACGGCTTTTTTCGTCCCACTTCATCATTTTTACTGGGAGGACCCTATGAAAGAACTTGCAAAACAGTACGATCCCAGCCAGGTGGAAGACCGCATCTACCAGTCTGGCTGGACGGCGGCTACTTCCACACGAAGGCAGACCCCGACAAGAACCCTACACCATCGTCATGCCGCCCCGAACGCACCGGCCATGTCCTCCCGCTCCAGCAAACGGCGAGTACGGGCTAGTTCCACCGCCGCTCGTCCCGCCCGATGCTCCGCTGCGCCAAGCGCCCGCTCAAACTCAGACCGCGGCATAGGTGTCCCCCTCGCTTTCCGTAAAGAACCGTACATCCGGCGTCTCCTGTCCGTTGTAATCCACAGTCGCAAACAGGTGAGGCGCAGATGGCAAGACCAGCTCTTGCGCCATGTTGATATGTGGCAGGACAAGGATATACCGCAGATCCTCCTGAGCTGAAGCAGTCTGGTCAGATGCTGTTCGCCATCGTAGAGGACAACAATCTCATATCCAATATCTTCTTTGAGGAAGAAAATCTGGGACGGATAAGTAGCGGGATAGTGAGCCATAGGGTCCACCCTGTCAATGAACTGCAGCAACACCCATACGGCAAGGATCATGCGCTGATCCGGCTGGCACATGGGGTCCACCCCCAGATAGTACCCGCCGGAGATTTCGTGGAGCATGACCTCGTTCTTGAGCGCACGAATAATCTTTTCTGCCGTCTTAGGCGGTTTGTCCTTCAGCATTCGGACAATTTGCGCTTTAGGCAGCGGCCCATACTCTGTCAGCCAATGGATGATATACTGTTCTTCCTGTAACAGCATAGTTTTGTTTCCCTCCTTCCTCTATGTGTATAAATGGGAGAAATACGTATTTTGCAGGTTATACGTGTACTGTCCCGATATAGGGCCAATACCTGTGGAAGATTGTCCAGCAGCAGTCTGACAATGGCACCATCCAATTTCACGCCAGCGCACGATTTAGGTAATCGCTGACTCGACGGATATCCCACGGAACGCTTATAAGGCGAGGCGAGATCAGGCATCGAAAACGTCTGCCACTGCTACTATTTTTGCATGAGGGTGAATTTCAGCATCTTGCAGCCCCAAATAGCCGCTGCCGTCCAGCCGTTCATGGTGCTGCAAGGCCACAACAGAAGATGTCCCCAGCATCGTTCCGGTTTGTAGCAGCAGAAAATGTCCAATTGACGTATGTTTCTGCATTGATGACCGTTCTACTTCTGATAAACTGCCCGATTTACAACGGATGCGCACCGGATCATTGTTTTCCCAATATCGTGAAGCAATGCCGCCTGATACACTTCGTGTACTTCAGCCGAGTCATAATCCGCATGTTCAGCCAGTATTCTGCTGATCTCCGCAGTCCGCTTGCTGTGTGCGATCTCCTCCTCTGTCAACGAGGTGAAAATATCCATTTCTGCAACTCCTCTCTTCTAAATTCTTTTTTGAATTTGATGCATTCCAAACCATACCCATCGCATCCAGTTTTGCGATCTGTTCCTGGGTGATAAACCCACTAGACGCAGTGCCCGCACGAATTGCTCTCATTCGCTGAATGAATTTCCCAAGTTTGCATCCATTCTCCGGCACAATATAGTTCCCAGGCACCCTAATATGCCCCTCCCTCCGATAGTATCGGAGCAGCTCCTCATAGTAAGTATCAAATGGCAATGGAGATGCCTGGACTTGCCAAACCATCCTAAGTCATTGAGCATCTCAATTTGCCGGTCTGTCAGAACAATATCATGGCCCGTTCCCCTCTTTGCCTGCCTTACACAATTGATAAAGTTGCCCAAATGGCAACCAGTATCAGGATCAATAAACCTTGTGGGAACTTTGATGTGGCCTTCTCGGCGGTAAAACTTTATCAGTTGCTGGTAATAATAATCGAAGTCCCGATATGGGTGCTCTCTTTTCACCCACTTCATGCCAAGAGCATTCAGTCTATTGATCTGGTCCTGCGATAAATGTCCCCTATCGGTCTTTTTTTCTAATGTTGCGTAAACGTGTCAGATAAAGGCCCAGTTTACATCCTGTCGATGGATTTATGTATGATTGTGGAATATCAATGTGCCCTTCTCTCTCAAAGTAAACGAGCAATTCTTTATAGTAGTCATCGAATGTACGTCTGGTTGTTGTCGTCAATTCAGAAAAGTCGACCGCCAAGGTAGCATCTCCAAGCCTTTCCTTTCGGGCTGCTGATAGACTGTTGTGCTGGATATATAGGATTTGTTCCGATAGCCACCTCCCTATTTTGATGCCTCGGTAACATGTGCGGCTATGCGGATATTGGCCGTATTCGTGGTAAAATTCCTGGAGGATGGAGTAGCAAAAATCCCATCGTCCCGCCCGCGTAAATAGATGATCGAACTTCTCAAGGATGGCTTCGAATTGTGTGGGGACCCCAGACATGTAAAAGGGTATAGGCGTGTTCTTCCCTTTCCCACTGCTGGGATGGTGGGAAAACTCAATATTGAATACACGCTGACCAGACTCTTCAACACGTGCAGACTCATAGTTGTTGACCAAATCAAAAATTACCGGGGATGTACTACCATCCGAACTGCAGGCGAGACAGCGTCCAATCTGCTGTAAATAGACAATCGGGCTTATCGTAGGGCGTAACATGACAACCCCATCCACATCCTTGATGTGGATACCCTCATTCAGCATATCCACGCAGTAGAGCAACCGTATTGCATTCCTTTCATTATCCCCAGCAAAGGCGTTGAGTTCAATATCAGCGGCCTTTTCATCTGAACGGCAAACATACTCCCTGATTTTCTTACCTGGTCCCAGCCAACGGTGCATGTCTTCCCGACATTGCGCAATATGTTCAAGATTCCGGCAGAATACGATCAACTTTGCAAATCTATTGGGCATATGGCACTTAAATATTTCGTCAATTCCTTGCGCTTCTGCCATATTTCTTTTAAGGCTTTCTAACAATGAATAACCAGCAGTACGAGCCCTCCCATAAGAGGCAACCTGCGTTAATGCGGTTTCCAGAGAAGAGACCCTTTCGTTCATCAGGATATCTCCCAATACATAGTGCGGCACTGGCAGGACCTTATCATTGATTGCATCTTGAAGGGTATAATAACTTGCAATACTTCCGTGAAAAAGTTCCTCGGACATATCGCGTGTGCCGGCCTTATCCAGATACCGGACTGGGGTAGCTGTAAATCCAATTAAGAAGCATTCAACATACAAAGCGAGAAGATGGTCAACCGCACTTCCCCAGTCATCCGCCCCACAGCGGTGAAATTCATCAAGGATAATGTAGTCCGGCTCCAGTTTCCCAAGTTCGTCCTCGTGAAGCAGGCAAAGTTTCTGATATGTCATCATGGTTGTATGGAGAAGCACATCTGTATGCCCAGCATGATGTTTCAGTTGATTGAAGATATGCGTAGATGGTGCGAGATACAAAAACGAGTTATTCGGCCGGCGTTCTATAAAAGCCAGCGCAACAAAACTCTTCCCAGTTCCAGTAGGCTGGATAACCGCAGCACGGCGTGTATACTTGAGGGCCTCCTCCAAATGGTTGAGTGCAGCTTGGTTATGTGGGTAAAGTTCAATCTTCGGCATCTTTTCCCTCCATTCCACCAGTCAAACCCGCAGAAGAACCATTGCTTCCGCTTTCCGCAATATCGGCTACCGCCTTTAATTCGTTGAGCATAGCCTCCAGTTCAGCCCGGTCGGTAGTGATCATCTGCTGCTCCTCCCGGGATGCCTTGATAATGACCGGCACTTTGTTGCTGTTGCTGGAGATCAGCGCCTCACCGCGCTCAAACTGTGTGATGCTGCGGATCTCAGTTCGAGTTAATTTCAAGACATCTTTCACATATTCTGCCTCGTCCGGCTCCAAGTTGAGGATGATTTTCGTCTTGGAATTATTCAGAATTGCTCTGCCATAACGGCCGTCCTCTAAGCCAAAAAAATCGGAGAGGTCCTGCGTTGCCGCAAGGGCGCCTCCTCCGTAGCCTCGAATAATTTGAATATTTCCAGACAAAACTCCGCAGCCTGTTTGTTGGCCGCGCCGCCAATCAGTTTCCAGATCTCGTCGATAAACACCATTTTGCGTCTGGTACGGTCTGCCTTCACCTGGTCCCACACATAGTCCAACGCAATCATCATACCTACCGGCAACAGTTTGCCCTTGAGTTCCGAGATGTCCAGCACAACATACTTATTGTCTAGGTTTACATTGGTCTGGCGGTTAAAACTCTGGGCGCTGCCTGTAACAAAGCGGCTGACTATGGTGGCCAGCCGGGTAGTCAGTGGATTTTCCTTGAGTATCTCATAGAGATCTCCCAGGATTGGCATAGTCTTGATCTCTCCCCTGCTCTGGTCAACATAGATAGAATTGTTATCGTGGGTAATCCCGAACTTGGCGTAGGTCTTGACCAGGGCCTCGTCCAGCATCTGCTCCTCTTCATTATTCATATCGGGGATCAGAAGGGAGAAGAAAATCATCAACTGCTGGATCTTTTTTTGCCAGCATGGAGTCGATGTCGTTGTAATCCAATTCGTCGATCAGTTCCATTTCCGGTGTGAGTGTAGGACGAATCTCCATGACGTTGATGCAGGCGCTGGAACCGGGCCAGTTTGATATAGGTACCGCCAATTTTGTGGCAGGCACGCTTGAACTCATGGCCTTTGAGCGGAGCAATAATATAGCACTGGACGCCGCGCATCCGAAGCCTGAGCGCCATCACCTGCATGGTAAAGGTCTTACCGGCGCCAGATGTCCCGCAGATAGTAAAATTGGCATTCTTATTGACTTTTGTATTAAATGGATCGACAATACACAGCGAATTGTTATGCCGGTTAAGACCCAAGAGAATGCCATTGTCATCAGACAGTTCAAAACTGGTGAACATATAGGTCGAGGCCGCGCCTGAAGTAAGCACATTTCGTTTGGACTTGCGCTCCAGACCAGGATCGAGGTAGAGAAATGGCATGGTGGATCGCAGTGCCGCCTCCTGTTGAAACAGGCAGTCACCTACTTGGATGTCCATGGACTTCATCAAGTCACTCATCTGCTGCTTACGCCACTGCAGTTCTTCGTAGGTAGGGGCAGATATCGTAATGAGCACCGACATATAGAACAGGTCCTCATTCCGGCTGGAGAGTCCCTGCTTGATGTAGTAACCGGCCTGGATAGAGCCAGCCAGTTCCTCATAGTCAGTGGAGGTGTCCTGCAGTTCTCGCAGTTTGGTGCGGTTGAGCCGGATGCGCTGGGCCACTCGATCAATGGTCTTACCACGGATCTCGCGGTGCAGATGCAGATCCACATCTACGCCCTCGCCTGCATTGATGAGTGAAGACATCCAACCTCCCCGCACCTGCTGAGGAAATCCGTTTTTGCGAATATATAAGTAGGTATAGTAGGTCCCATCCATGATAATGTAGCCAGCATGACTCAAGTCAAGGCCGCGAGGGGCCACAAAGTTGGATGTCCGGATCTTCGGGACTGGATCGATGCCGACAACTCGCCTTTTTGCCGCCATCGCATCCACCACCACGCGGTTGAGCCGACTCTGGAAAGGGTCCTCCACGCAGGAACGGCGATTGAAGTACATATACAGGATTTCAGCTACAAATGCGTCTTCATCTTTTGGCTGTACAATACTGTTGCCGCATTGGGCGAAATAGGTCTTGGCATTCTGCGTCACCGTCTGCAACGCTGCGTAGATCTCACCATAATCGTTATCGGACTGGCGGCGCACCGCCTCGTATTGAAAAATCAGGAAAAACCGGCGGGACAACGCCTCACGGCTACCTTCCTCCCGGATGAACTGGATAGTACCACGCCCCAATTCCCGGCAGGCCGTTACGTCCTCGCTCTCAATGTCCGCCTCCAGCCCCGCCACATACTTGTCAGAATCCGCTTTGCGGGTTACGGACTTAAACTGCAGGCGCATGGGCGAAATTTTAAGCCAGCTGGCAAACGTAGAGATAATGCCCCACTGCTCCTCATTGGAGCGAAGCAAAAAGTTGATGGGTTCAATTTCCAGGATTTTGAGGTACCGGCCATCTGTAGTTTCAACGATCCCATTTCTGATCTCTTTGAGGGGAATGTAGTCCTGTACGAACTCCAGACGGGCGGCTGCTTTTTGCCGACGGCCTGGGCTTTTGTGCCGACGGGCGTTTCCTGTGTGTGACTGTCGTGCCATAGTGGTATCTATCCTCCTGTAATGCAATCGGCGGCGCCGTACCCAAAACAGAACCATATTGGTGACAAACCGGAGCAGAGAGTCCCCGCCAATGCCCATCAGGCGAAGACGCCCAGTGGCAACAGCGTCACGGTCATCACAACAACTTTTGCAGTAGCTGGAAGATGCATCCACATCAATTCCGGATAGCCCACAAGCAAAAGCAGAATGCATGCCTCTACTGTATTTCGTGTCTCCAGTAGACCGCCCAGCAATTTTCCAGAATCAGTGTAGTTTGGCGGGATAGTATAGACATTGCTGAACTCTCGATCATCCGCCATATCCAATCTCCTCCGTGATGTCTGCCAAGGGCAGATCTCCTTCTAAATCAATATCATTCCTGCGTCGGTATTGGGTCACATAGTCTGGGGAGTTCAGCACCACGCCAGTGCCGCTGGCACAGTGGACCCATAGTTTGGTTCCGTCGGCATCCTCTCCCGCGTAGAGCAGTACATGGTTGACTGGGACTGTACCGGGCACCGCCATGAAGCCGAGGTCGCCGGGCAGCAGTTCGTCTTCTGAAATGGCATGCGTGGCATCCCACTGGTTCCAGGACCCATCATACAGTGTCACGCCTAACGCTGTCTGATAGACCCATTCCGTGAATCCGGAACAATCGAGTCCATAGGGGCGGATCGTTCCTGTGCTGCTGGACCCCGCCGCAGTGACCAGTTTGGGGGTGTTCCACTCCTCATTCCAACCTGGCGCGCTCTTCCCGCCCCAGAAATATGGGACGCGGCCCACCAGTGAGAGGCACAGCGCATCAGTTCCTTGCGTTTCCCGCTGCAGTCCAGGCTGGCCAGAAACAAGTTCAGTTCCGCGTCGCTGATAGGCGGCACGCTCCCGTTACTGGCGGTCCCATACATAGTCATCTTCAGCGCATTAGACATATTGAGGATCGCATCCCCATAGGAGATCTGGAACTGATCGTATGTAGCATCCACGTCCACGTCAAAGGCCTTCAGGATAATCGACTGGTCAAATGGGTGGATCGTACAGGCCACATACTGCACCGTTTCCTGCGTCTCCCCATCGCCCCCTTCATTCTCTACCGGGACTTGGGTACTCTTCACCTCATAAGTGACGGTATACATTTGGTCGGTGACGGCGTTGAGTTTACTCTGCAGATCTGCCTTAGTCGTTCCGCGCTGGCCCATGGAGGCAGAGTAGGCAGCCAGGATATAGCAGGTATCGTAGTCCATAGATACTAAGGCATTATTGACCAATGCCTCCATGGACAGGTCATAGTCATAGCCCCCATCGGCTATAATCTCATCTACCTCCGCCAAGGCGGCATCATACCCAGCCTGAATACAATCGGCCACAGTAGCGGAGAGGTCATACGAGAGGCTGTCATCTCAGTTGGGCCATTTGGATCAACGGTAGTCGGGTCAGTGTGGAAGATATTATTGAATACGATGGACGGCAGGGACACTACGGTAATGATAATGAACAGCAGGAACAAGCAGAGAAACACCAAGACCTTAAAGAGCGTGTGGCGGAGAGACCACGCCGCTGAGAGTACGGCGCCCCACGGCCCGCCAGCAGCCGTTCCGACGGCGATCTCTGACGCCGCTTGCCAGTCTCCATACCGGCTTGCACTGTAGCTGCGGCCGCGTTGGCCGTTGCTTCGCCAGCCGCTGTGCCAACTGAACCGGCGGCGGAACCGGCTTGTTTAGCCGCCTCTGCCGCACTGCGTATCCCCTGCAGGTAGTTGTCATGCCCTTCGCCAAACTGTCGGTCATCAGACATAGAGATCACCTCGCTTGTACCGAAATGCGAAGGCAGGCATACCCGTTCCCAGGTATGCCGCCCGATGGTCAATGTTTTTTCCTGTTTGGCGGCTTACGCTCTGTGACTGGTCTCTTTTTCGGCTCGGAATACCGGGCAGGAGTAGACTTGTAGCGTACCGTCTCCACTGTGAATGTTTGAAGTTTGTCATTTTCATAGAGCGGTTTCCCGTCCTCATAGACGGGCCGACGCTCCACGGCAGGAGTGCCATGAATGGCATACCACTGGCTGCCACGCTGTCTTCGTACACATGGTAGTCGCCGCGTGGAGCCTGATAAACAGCGCGGTCATAGAATGCGGTACCGCTTCCGTCCTCATGCCGCACCTCTAGAATACCATCCCCAACTCTGGAACTATCCACAGACACCACTGGCTGGTCAAAACCAGGCATAAACTGGCCAAAGAGCGCCTGGTTGTACCGCTCCGCCGCTCCGCTTCCACCATCTGGTACCGGCTCAAATTGCGGCACAGATGCTGCAGGAGTCATCGCATACCAACTCAAACCGTCGGCGCCCTGGATTGTTTCATGGGGCGCATCCGGCTCCTGGAAATAGGCGCTGTTGTACCAGAGACTATTGCCGCCATCCGGGTAAATGGCCTCCAGCGTACTCTCATCAACCTGCCGCAGCAGAGTGCCGTCCGGTGCGCTTGGGAACGCTTCAGACACCTGCGCCGCCTCGGATACATTTCCGGTGAATGCGGGGGTGGCATAGAACGCACCCATTCCCTCCCCAGAGGCCACCTGATACCATTGGCTCCCATCTGCAGCAGTAACAACGGTGTGGGGGGTGGTGGGCACATCATGCTGGGCCGTGTTGTAAAAGTCCACCTTGGCCTGCCGCCCATCCGGTCCTACTGCATTGGTGCTGATGTGGCCGCCAGTAATCTCTGTATCAGCGTAGGTCATCCCGGCGGCTTTGCCGCTTGTCAGGTGCGGCATATAACTGTTGAGGCTACGATTGGCAATGTCCCCTGCAATTGTTCCGGATACGTTGGGCATCCGTGTTGCCACTGATGACACCGACTCCGGGGTCAATGTTGCACCATTCGGGCTGCCATTCCTCCGAACACCCGGCCAACAAAGCCGACTCCGCCCCCGGCAGCTATATGGAGAACGGCAAGTGGTCGAGATCCCGCCCATGAGCATCAAGCGCGAGTACAACTTGACCAGGTCGGTCAGAAGGATATGTACCTGCTGCATCATGAGGAAATTGAGTCTCTTGGC
>ENA-OQCS01001366-OQCS01001366.1-human-gut-metagenome-genome-assembly--contig:-NODE-1366-length-12651-cov-1.949457_pt1 | contig 12651 bp, 17 predicted proteins | sample MGYA00242757_ERZ504575 | MGnify/ENA primary metagenome ERZ504575 (study PRJEB26092, sample SAMD00036297) | human gut metagenome | host: Homo sapiens | study: EMG produced TPA metagenomics assembly of...
GCAGTAAGAGCCGCCTCAAGCATATCACCTGATTTTCTTGTATCTTTACCAATAAGTATTCTCGGTCTTTTTGAAGAATGTTTTGTAAGCACATATGCACCGCTTTGACCTGTTTTAAAAGCCAATTTCGGCAGTAAGGTCTTTGTTGGCGATACCTCTTATACCGTCCGTTCCAAATAAGTTTTCCCATTCTTAATTTCCTCCTAAATTAAACTAATCCTATTATATTATTATATAAATGTATATACGAATCAGATTCTCGCAAGCGTCGTAACAATAAAGTCCCACGTACGGGCAACAGACGGAATGCTTACACGCTCGTCAGGAGAATGCGGATGCTGCAAGTCCGGACCAATAGAGATCATGTCCATATCGGGGTAGGATTCCTGGATGATACCGCATTCCAGACCGGCATGCATAACCTTAGCCTCCGGCTTCTTTCCGTACAAATCCAAATAAGCTTGCTGCATGATTTTCAGGATCGGCGAATCGATATTCGGCTGCCATCCGCCGTAACCATCCGAATATTCCACCTTCGCCCCGGCTAGAGAGAAAATACTTTCCAAACTCGAACAAACAGCTTCCTTGCGGCTCTCGGACGAACTGCGAACCAAAATTTGAATCTCGATCATTTCGTTCGAGGACTTGACGATTGCCAAGTTTGTAGACGATTCGACCGTACCCGGAAAATCGACCAGCATACTGATCACACCGTTCTGGCAACCTTCTATCGCATTGATCAGATCATCCTGAATCTCTTCCGGAATCAGAGTTGCCGGCATATCGGTCATTTCGGCCGTAAAATTAATATTGTGTTCAATGCCCTTATATTCGTAGCGGTACATTTCCTGATAATCGGACACAAGCTCCCAAAGAGCTTCCACATTATCTCCAGGAATTGTTATTACGGCAAAAGCTTCACGCGGGATAGCGTTGCGCAACGAACCGCCGTCGACAGATGACAGACGAGCCCCATAATCGCGTACGGCCTCTTTCAAGAAACGGAACATCAGCTTATTCGCATTCGCACGTCCCAAATGAATATCCACACCGGAGTGACCGCCTTTCAAGCCGTCAGGCTGATTTTCACGGCAACATCGCCCTCCGGAATATAAGTATCTTCCTTAAATTGCATGGAGACATTCAGATCGGCGCCACCGGCACAACCGACAAACAACTCGCCTTCTTCCTCCGAATCACAGTTCAACAGGATTTCCCCTTTCAGGAAACCCGGCTTCAAACCGACTGCGCCATCCATTCCCACTTCTTCGTTAATGGTAAAAAGGGCTTCCAGAGGACCGTGCGTCAATGTCTTGTCCGCCAGGACAGCCATAGCAAAAGCAGCACCCATACCGTTATCAGCCCCAATGTCGTTTCGCGTGCTTTCACCCAATCTCCATCTATATAAGCATCGATCGGATCGGTTAGAAAATCATGTTTTACCGAAGAGTTCTTCTGCGGAACCATATCGAGGTGAGACTGCATGGTCACGGTTTTGTGTCCTTCCATTCCCGGAGAAGCCGGTTTACGAATCAAAACGTTTCCCACTTCGTCCTGCAAAGTTTCCAATCCCAATCCTTTACCAAAAGCTACCATAAAACGGGTTACAGCCTCCATATGTCCGGTCGGACGAGGGATTTGCGTAAGGTCATAGAAATAACCCCAAACTGGCTGCGGAGAAAGATTTTTGATTTCTGCGGACATAAATAAAACTGCGTTTTAATTGACAATTGACAACTTAATCAATGAACAATTGACAATTAGGTTAATAATTAATGTTATATATCGAATGGACAACCGGGCATTTAATTGTCAATTGTCAATTGTCCATTGTCAATTCCTTTGTTTACAAAAGGTAGCGCCACCACACCAAACAGTCCCGTAATTCCGAGCCAGGCAGTTTGCACCGTATGCACCACCAGAGCAAAAGCCGCAGCATCGGTTTCTTTTACTCCGAAGCACATCAAAGTGGCGATCACCATAAAATGCCACGGACAATCCCCCCCTGCACGGGTACCGCCACAGCGATACTACTCATCGTAAAAGCGATCAGACCGACCGTCACACCCAAATCACGGGTAAAATCGAAAGCATAGAAAGTGATGTAGAAATACAGGAAATATCCTGTCCAGATCAACAGGGTTTGAATAACGAAAAGACCTTTACGCTTCATCAGCCAGATGCTCTTCATTCCATCCCAGATGTTCTGCAACATCGACTTTGCTTTCTTGACCAGCGTAAAGTTACTCATATATGTGAATATAAACCAAATTCCGGCAATAAAAATTACGCCGGCCACATAAATCCATATCGAGTTGAACATGGACTGAAAACCATCCAGCAACGCAGGGTTCTTCGCAAAGAAACTATGGAAAAAATCAAAATTGAAGATAATGATGGACATTGTGATCAGCCGACCATGATGGTATCGCTCACACGGTCGATCAGCAGCGTCCCCAACAGGCGGGTAAACGGGATCTTGTCATATTTGGTTATCATCCGCAACGCCAGACTTCACCGACACGTGGTAGCACAAGGTTCACAGCATAATTCCCCAACACAGCATAAATCACATTGCAGGTCTTCACCTTATCACCTAACGAACGAATCAGCAGTCCCCAACGCAATCCCCGGACAATATTGCTCCCAAGCCAAACAAAAGGGAAAAAAGAATAATCTCATAGCGGACCCCCTTACGAATCACATTCCAGATCTCGCCAATATCCATCTTACTGTACAGATACCAAAGGAGTAAACAACCGAATGCAAGCGGGAGAATTATCTTGAGAAACGTGCGTAGAATTGCTTTAAAATCCATTATACGTAGATGACTTTAAATTATTTGTTGTATTTTTGTACGCCTGCAAAGATAAGCATTATATTTAAATACGAACACATTACACCAAAGAAGTGGATGAGATTAGTTAAGCCCAAAAAAGCATTAGGACAACATTTCCTGAAAGATCTGCAAATAGCTGAGCGTATTGCAGATACATTGTCCGATTACAAGCAGTTACCTGTACTGGAAATTGGCCCAGGGATGGCGTCCTCACCCAATTCTTACTGGAAAAAGGACACGATCTGACAGTAGTGGAGCTGGATATGGAATCGGTCGATTACCTGGAACAGAACTTTCCCGTCTTGGAAGGCAAGATTTTGGCCGAAGACTTTCTGCGTCTGGATCTCGGCAAGTTGTTTCCGGACCAGTTTTGTGTGATTGGCAATTATCCTTATAATATATCCAGTCAGATATTTTTCAAAGTGCTCGACTACAAGGAACATATTCCCTGCTGTTCGGGTATGATACAGAAAGAGGTGGCCGAACGTCTTGCTGCCGGTCCGGGTAGTAAGACATACGGCATCCTGAGCGTCCTGCTACAGGCCTGGTACGAAGTGGAATATCTGTTTACAGTCAGCGAGAATGTATTCGATCCGCCTCCAAAGGTCAAGAGTGCGGTGATACGGATGGTGCGCAATGACCGAAAATCGTTGGGATGTGACGAGAAGCTTTTCAAGACGGTTGTCAAAACCTCGTTCAACCAACGTCGCAAAACATTGCGCAACTCCATGAAACCTCTGCTGGGTAAGGATTGTCCCGATTATTCGCTCCCGATCTTTAACAAACGACCGGAACAGCTTTCCGTAGAGCAGTTCGTGGAACTGACGCTGATAACGGAGCGAAACTTAAAAGATTTATGATTTCAGATTTATGATTTATGACTTATGGAGCTTGCATTGTTTCACAAATCATAAATCATAAATCATAAATTCTCCAAAGCATGATTGAACTGACGAAAGAATATATAGACCATCTAAAAGACATCATCACGGAGAAGGATGATGCTAAGATTAAGGAGATACTGGACGAACTGTATCCGGCGGACATAGCCGAGCTGTACCAGGAGCTTGATTTGCAAGAAGCTATCTACCTCTATCTGCTGATGGATGGCGAAAAGGCAGCGGATGTTCTGATGGAACTGGATGAAGAAGACCGTCACAAGTTGCTGAAAGAACTTCCGAACGAACTGATTGCCAAACGCTTCGTGGACAATATGGAGACCGACGACGCTGTAGACCTGATGCGTGAGTTGGACGAAGATACCCAGGAAGAGATTCTTTCGCACATCGAAGACGTAGAACAGGCGGGCGACATCGTCGACCTCTTGAAATACGATGAAGACACTGCCGGTGGATTGATGGGTACCGAAATGATCGTGGTGAACGAGAATTGGAGTATGCCCAAATGTATCGACGAGATGCGCAAGCAAGCTGAAGACATGGATGAGATCTATTACGTCTATGTAGTTGACGATGATGAGCGCCTTCGCGGAGTCCTCCCCCTGCAGAAGCTGATCACTAATCCTTCCGTCTCGAAGATCAAGCATGTGATGAAGAAAGACCCGATCTCCGTCCGCGACAGTGACAGTATCGAAGAGGTGACCGAGACGATCGAAAAATATGACCTGGTCGCCCTACCTGTTATCGACAGCATCGGGCGTCTCGTCGGACGTATCACCATCGACGATGTCATGGATGAAGTCCGCGAACAGCACGAACGTGACTACCAGTGGCATCCGGTATCTCGCAGGATGTGGAAACTTCGGATAATGTCTTCACCCAAACGGCCGCCCGCCTTCCTTGGCTCCTGATCGGTATGATAGGCGGAATAGGGAACTCACTGATCTTAGGTAATTTCGAAGGGAATTTTGCCGTCAACCCCAAGATGGCGCTGTTTATTCCGTTGATTGGAGGAACAGGCGGAAATGTCGGCATCCATCTCCGCCATCGTGGTACAAGGCCTGGCCAACAACAGTTTGAAGGAAGGAAACATTCTGCCTCAGATCTTGAAAGAGTCTGTCGTTTCACTGATTAACGCCAGCATCATCAGTTTAGTCGTATTTATCTATAATTTCTTTATGTTAGGCGACAGAGGCATCACCGCTTCGGTTTCCTTAAGCTTGTTTGCGGTCGTGATGTTCGCCAGTGTCTTCGGAACACTGGTCCCCATGACTCTCGATAAACTGAAGATCGACCTGCTTTGGCCACCGGACCGTTTATCACCATCACAAACGATATTATAGGTATGATGATCTACATGTTCATTACGTCTGCACTGGCTGGATAAGCAAAAAACAATCTGTCACACAAAAGTATGTTTCAAAATAAAATCCGCTTTACTAATAAACATTATTTGACCATGAATACAGTTAACACGGGATGAATATACTTCATTCCGTGTTAAGCTGTAAATTCCATACCCAAAAGATCTCATAAATGTTATGACACTCTACATTTCAAATTCCAATCACCAGCCTGTAGGTTGTTTTATATTGGAATTAGCCGTTTCCTCTTGTTGTGGTAATGGCCAAGAGTCATATTTCGGAAACACACAAGCACGGGTTTCTATCAATACGAAAGCCTCATCATTCGGATTCCAAGCTCCATAAATCGGACCACTCATTGTTTCCGTCCCAATTCCCCAACGACGAATATCATCATAACGTTGTTTTCAAAACAAAGTTCCACACGACGTTCACGACGATACAGTTCGCGCACCTTCTCCTGTGTGTTATAAACAGACTTGTCCATAGCCGGTAATCCTGCACGATGACGGATCATATTGATATAAGTCTCAACATCCGGATTTTGCAATCCCCCGTTTCAACCAAACATTCTACATATCTAACAGCACTTCGGCATAGCGATACAGAGGAAAATCTAACGATCCATAGCCTGTAGAACGGTCATTTTCATCAATAAACTTCTTCAACATATACCCAGAACGCGAAGCACCAGTCTTGCCAACATAGTCACTACTTCCAGGATCAAACGGCGTATAGGTATAATTAGAGATAGAAGAGTTATCTCCTGGAAGTATATAAGTAGCAGCCAAACGAGGATCACGTGGTTTATACAACGGATTCTTTTCGTATTGTTGACGTTCGGATGCAGGCAAAGATTGGATCGTCTTACCATCTATTGTTTCATATGTATCCTAACAGTGATTTTAAAGGAGCAGCACAACCTTGTCCTCCCAATGGCGTCCCCATATTACGGAACCATATATCGTTTGCACCATCTTTGGTAAAGAAGATACGTTCTTTATTCTGCTCTCCTTTATAGGTAAACAAGTTGCGATAATTAGCTGACAGATCCGAAGGTTCAGATTCCGTATCATAGTACAGTTCAAATGCTCTCGAATCTATTAAGCGCTTTGCTGCCGCTTTTGCCAAATCATATTTCTTGAACTGCAAGTTAATGTCCATCTTCATAGCCAAGACCACTGCCTGGCAGATACGGTCACGGCGTCCTTCGTCCCACAAGAAAGGAAAAGCCTTTTCATCTTGAACATTTAGGATCTCATCAAACTCCCGATTTAAGAAATCAAGCACTCTTCCACCGTATTACGCCCGATATACACTTCCGTAGGATCTAAAGAATTATCAACAATAGGTATACCATCATTCCGGCCATACCACCGCAACAAATTCAAATGGTACCAAGCCCGCCATGTCCGCGCTTCCACTTTCATACGTGTTCGTTCAGATTCATCCGAAAAATAGGCTGCATCCACGTGTTCCAAGAAACGGCAGCAGCGACGGATTTTCTGATAATAATAACGCCAAGTCCAAAAAGTCGATTCCCAAGAAGAAGGTGAATTATTATTAGATGTAGGAGGAACCAAAGAACCATTTCCCATCATGACAATACGCTGTTCAAAATTGGACAAAAAATACATATTATCTGTCATACCTTCCATACATACAAAACTTAAATCATCCCCACCATGTCCGGCTTTCGGCCATGAACGGCATTGCCCTAATGCGTTTTCACACTCATTCATCGTCTTCCAAAATTCATCGTCTGTTGTTGCCGTTGGATGGTCTTTTGTCAAAAAATCTTCACATCCAGTAGTTCCAATCAACAATATAGACGAAAGTACAGCTATTTTAAAAAAAATTATATTGTTTCATAATCAAACCTTTTTATTATTAGAAATTCAAACTAAGTCCCAAAGAATAAGTTTTCACTAATGGATAAGATCCTCGTTGCCCACGGCTTTCTGGATCAACCAATTTTTCCTTGGCAAACGTAAACGGATTTTGAACATTGGCATAGATCCGGATATTAGAGATTCCTATTTTTTTCAGTCCCATTTGATCGAACAAATAGCCCAACTGAATGTATTTCACACGACAATAGCTGGCATCAAAATGCCAAAAATCAGATGTATGATGGTTACTACCATAAGAAGAGTTAGGAGCCATTCTCGGATAACGTGCAGTCGTGTTTGTCGGAGTCCAATAGTCTTTCTGGACAGCTAAAGGAGTTTGCCCGTCTCCTCCTACGTTCAAACCAAAAGAATAGGGTTCGGAATAATAAGCATCCACTCCTTGCACACCCTGAAATAACACTTCCAGATTCCAGTTTTTATAATCCAACGTAATATTGGCAAAATAATTCAAATTGGGCTGATCATCTCCCCGGATAACACGATCATCTGTCGTAATACGACCATCCCCGTTTTGATCCAAATAATGGATATCTCCCGGTTGCCCGTCAAAAATAACAACGCCATCTTCGGTTTCAAATTTCCAGAAGCATCCTTCACAAAATCATTTTCTTGCAACAAACCATCTGTCGGATAGACATAATGACTATTCAATGCATATCCTACTTGATGAATGCGATTACCATGATCATAAGGAGCACCAAACAGTTCTTCTATTTTGTTTTTATTTTGTGAAAGACCACCATGTATACTAAACCCAAAATCCTTTGTCAACTGTTTTCCATACGTAAAATCCAATTCCCACCCTCTGTTACGAACTTCACCTGAATTTAACGGTGCTGAAGAAGTACCTCCGATATATGAAGTCGGCGGTGTAATAATCATATCGGTTGTCAATTTATCATAATAATCAAAAGTAATAGATAGATCTTTGAAGAGACGAATATCCGCACCAATGTTCAGCATATGGACAGTTTCCCATGTAATATCCGGATTTCCAAATACAGTCTCATTACCATGCCCGCATCGATCAACGACTGATACTTATATAACCCAATATTTTCGTTGCCCAACAAACCATAGGAAGCTCTCACTTTAAACTCGGAAATCTGATCCTTCAATGGCTTCATAAAAGCCTCTTCATGTAAGTTCCACCCAGCTCCGACAGAGGGGAAAACCCCAAAATTTGTTGCCTTTTCCAAAACGAGAAGAGCCATCCCGACGCACAGTCGCCTCCAACAAATATCGAGAATCAAACGTATAATTGGCCTTTGCAAACAAAGAAACCATGGACCAACGATCCCAATCGCCACTATTGGTTAATTCTTGATTATAACCGGCAATAGTGAACAGGCGATGCTTTCGCTTTTCAAATGTATATTCGGCTGTTCCACCCAAATAGTAATAACTTGAACGATCTTTGGAAGCTCCATAACTCGCTCCCCATGTTTGTAAAAATGCACCAGAATTGTAATCAAAAAGTTATAGCTTCTCGCTCATCCGTTGTGCACTGCTACTGATTCGATATGAATATTGTCCCCGAACTATCAATTAGGATAATCTCCCAACGAGGCGCAATATTGATACTAATATTATCTTCCAAATTAGTTCGAATTCCACCACGTTCAATAATCGCTGCAGGATTACGCTGCTCAGGTCTATTCCCATAATAAACAATATCACTGCCTTCTTTCATTGGATAATGGATAACTGTCGTAGGTGGTGTACGATAGATATAGGTAAAAATATCCCCACCATTATCAAATAATGGTTTTTCTCTATTTGTCCGATAAGAATTGAAGTCCATATTCACAGACAAATTATCCAACAAGTTAACAGATGTATTAGCACGAATATTCAATCGATCTGAATTAGTATTTTCAACTAATCCATTATTTTTCAAATAATTCACAGTCAAAGCGAAACGAGCTAAATCACTACCTCCTGAAACAGCAACCGAATGACTTTGCAGCGAACCCGTTTGAATAACCAATCTGCCCAATCAGTATCCGGATAATTGATCGGATCAGTATGGTTACGAGTTGCTTCTATTGCCTCTTTAGAATAAACTGCATTTCCACCTATATTCAAGTTTGCAGCATTAACCATCTCCATATATCCGGCTCCATCTATAAATTCAGGTAAATACGTTGCTTCCTGCAAGCCAAAATAGCCATTGTAAGAAACATTTACCTTTCCTGGCATACCTCGCTTCGTTTTTACGACAATCACACCATTGGCAGCACGAGCACCATAAATTGCTGCTGCAGCCGCATCTTTCAAAACCGTCACACTTTCAATCGTATTCGGGTCCAATTGATTCATATCCATCGGAATGCCATCAACTAAGACTAAAGGATCATTATTGGTCTCCAATGAAGAAATACCGCGAATCTTAATTGTTGCAGCATCAGCACCCGGTAGACCAGAATTTTGTGTCACATTCAATCCCGTAATCCCTCCTTGCAGAGATTGAGAAAGGGATGTAATTGGTTTAGTCGACAGATTTTTACTGATATCTAAAGAAGATACAGACGAAATCGAGTTCAATTTCTTTTCTTCCGAGATCCCCGTCACCACAATTTCATCCAGCTTTTCCGATTCGGCATTCAAAGAAACTGTTAAGTTACTAATTGCACGTGAGACAACATATTCATAATCTTTAAAACCAATATATCGGAAAATTAAAACATCTCCTTTTTGAGCCTTAATGCTAAAATAACCATTTCCATCACTGACTGTACCCAAGGTTGTCCCTTTTACTACAATATTAACTCCAGCCAACGGAAAAGGAGGTTCTATATTTTCAAGAACCTGTCCTTGTATAGTCCAATTTCTATCGTCAGCAATATTGCTGACGATATCCGATGCATCGGATATCTCTTTCCGGGCGATTGCGATATAATCCTCAATTTGTTTAAAAGAATAACCGTCGCCCAATACAGAGCGTAATGCTGTCAAAATATCAGAAGTCTGGATATCCACCGATACCACCTGGTCCTTTTGAAGTTCATCACTACTATAGGCTATTTTCACTCCCGATTGTTTCATAATAGCATCCAGAACTTGCTCCAAACGGGCGTCTTTAAAAGATAAATTCAACGTGTACTTTTGCTCTAAAAGAGTGGTTGAAGCCGAAATATCCGGCGAAATACTTAATAAATTGATGAGTAAAAATAAAAATAACGAGTGCTTTAAGACTTTTTGTGCATACACAAAAGCCCCATATCTACTTTTTTCCATAAATTTGTATCTTACAGGTTTAAACTGAGTTATAAAAATGTTTAGTAATCTGTTACGGGAGACAGTATCTGGTACATACTGTCTCCTTTTTGTGTTTTCATGATATCTAAGTCATCATACCTCCTCTCTTTTTTGTTTAACATAAATGATATTTCCTTGGCTTCGTTCCAATTTTACATCCGACGTAAAACTGATCAACTCCAATAATTGCTCCAAACTGATTTTCCGGTCTATGACCAAAGAAAAACGCTTATCTTTCAACTGTTCATTTTGATACCGGACGGTAAAATCATACCAATGCAACAACTTATTAAAGATTTCCTCTAACGCGGCATCTTTGAAAATATATTCTCCTTTTACCCAAGATGTATATAAATCCGTGTCTACAACCCGTATCCCGGACTTACGGCTTTCCTTATTATAACAGAACTGCTCGGAGGGGACAATCCGGAATTCTTCGCCACCATTCGCTTTTACAGCCACAGAACCTCCTACCAGTGTGACACGAGCCATTTGCTCGGACTGATAAGCCGAGACATTGAAAGAGGTTCCCAAAACCTGGACTGCGACCTCATCCGTCCTCACCACAAAAGGACAGTCCGGATTCTTAGCCACATCGAAGAACGCCTCTCCTTTCAACCGGACCTCGCGCATTTCTCCTGCAAAGCGAGTCGGATAAGATAACTCCGATTCAGCATTCAGCCAAACGTGTGTTCCATCTGCCAACTCCAGTTCGTAAGCATTCCCTTTCGGTATCACCAGGTGATTCCAAGACTGCTTTTCTTCATCCGAAGGCTGCTCCCTGTCCGACTCATACGAAAGTTGTCCAACCAGATTATTCCGAATCACCATATTGCCCTGCTGAATCGAAAAACTATCCTGCTTCAACGGAATCCGTTCCCCATTATCCAACAGTAAAGTCGGTTGATTTATGTTTGTCAAAACATCTGCCTCAGCAGTCCAATCCTGCTCCGCAGGTCTGTTCATAAAATAAAGTCCTACGGAAAACATAATAGCGACCAAGGCCGCATAAGGCAACCAAGTTTTTAAGTTAAACTTTTTCTTCTTCTCTACAGTCTGGTTGCGTACCCTCATCCAAGCCTGTTCAACATCATATTCAGAATCATCCTGCTTTCCGACAGTCTCGAAACTGCGATATAGTTCACCCACTTGCTCGAACTGCCTTCTGTTGGCTTCCGAACAAGCAAGCCATTCATTCAACAGGCGATGCTCGTCTTCGGTCGCATCTCCGGACAGGACAGACAACATGATCTCATATATCGTTTCAGACTTCATTTGCAATGCTTTTTATTATATGACAACAGTGGACAGGAAAATGGGTAGGAAAAAATAAGCTTTTTTCATGTATCTATGACAAATTCAGTCTGCATGTAATTTGTTTCCGGCAATACCGAGCATATATTCGTATATCTTCGACAATGTCGAACAGCTACACGACAACGTCAAAAACAGGTTTCATTAGCATAAAAAGCAAGACTGTTCCTTGTAAATCAATCAATTCTTCCCGCATAATTCGAAAAGCTTCTCCCAAATGATACTTGACAGTATTGACCGATATTCCGGACACTTCTGCTATTTCTTTATATTTCAATCCTTTTATACATTTAAGAAGAAATACTTGTTTACATTTAGGGGGTAGTTTACGAAGAGCCTCCCGCACTTCTTGTTTATACCGGAAATCATTTTCCTCTTCAGCTTGTCCATTCCACTCTTCTACAAGCGAGGCCAGAAAACTTTCTTTCGATAATTCAGCTTTATAGTAATTCAAGCAGCGGTTATAGACAGAGCGATAAGCATAAGGCAAAAAGTTATCCCCGTTGATCGTCAAACCGTCTTTTTCCCAAACGGCAATAAAAAAGCTTTGGACAATATCTTCTACAATTTGTTTATCTGACAAATAACGGGATGCATAGCGGCACAACTCCGCATAATACATCCGAAATAATTGCTCAAAAAGTAGTTCATTGACCATTTTTCCATTCAATTTTTCAATCTTATATGATAACTTAGAAGTACAAATATACGGAAAAACAAGAAACAGGAGTGAAAACCATAGTAATCCATAGGGTAACCTCATCAAAATTCGGGAACCGTATGAAATATACCAAAGAAAAACAGGACCTTATCATACAGGTTTTTCTCATTTCCTCTGTCACTGTATCACTGATTTCTTTCTATCAGTTGATATTCAAATTGTTTCATTAGTGATATATGCCCGTTTTCTCTATCACTGCCCTATCACTGACAATCCCCTGTCTCCCATCCCTGCAAATCACTCGATTATTTTATGCAAAAACGGCTGTAAAATAGGTAAAACCGAGTGTTTTTATTGTTCAGCACGGCACTTTAGTTGCCAGACACCCCCATGTTGCCCC
>ENA-OQCS01001367-OQCS01001367.1-human-gut-metagenome-genome-assembly--contig:-NODE-1367-length-12648-cov-1.715917_pt1 | contig 12648 bp, 19 predicted proteins | sample MGYA00242757_ERZ504575 | MGnify/ENA primary metagenome ERZ504575 (study PRJEB26092, sample SAMD00036297) | human gut metagenome | host: Homo sapiens | study: EMG produced TPA metagenomics assembly of...
ATCATCCCGAATGCTTTCCGCAGTTACAAATGGCGGACAATGTTCATAAAACTGTGTGTTTTTCTCACAAAGAGCTAAAATCAACGGAATATCGCGATCTGTCAACATCCGCACATGATAGCTCTTAGAGAAGTTGATATAGTTCATACAGTTTCCTTATCAGCATCCCCATCTGCATCCCCGGTCATAGAAGAGATATCTACGGATGCCATCATTGGCAGCATCCTCAAAAGCTTTCATCGGGCCGGTAACTTCTTCAACATCCGTCGAATCGACGTTATTTTCCCCGCTGTTCTCCCCTGCCGCTCGTTTTGTTGTATCCAAGCGTGCTTTTTCAGGTGTAACTGTACCCAGCGGGTTCTGCTCAATGGCGGCACGCACCTGAAATTCTTGCAGATGCGTATAAATTTGCGTTGTACCCACACTGCTGTGACCCAGCAGCTGCTTGAGGGTCAGAATATCCACATTGCCGGTCTGATACATCAGCGTTGCCGCAGTGTGACGCAGCTTATGGGTGGAAAAGCCCTTGAGCCCGGCCGCTTTCATGGCACCGGTGACGAGCTGCTCCACCCTGCGGTTGGAAATGCGTTCCTTCCGGCGGCGGGTCACAAATACGGCCTTTTCCTTTGGATTCAGGCCCTCCATCGTGTTGCGTTTGGCTAAGTAGAGCTGCAGGGCTTCGACACAGGCCTCATTCAGATAGACCATCCGTTCCTTGTGGCCCTTGCCAAAGAGCCTGATCTGCCGCTGTTCCAGGTCGATATCGCCCAGATCCATGCCCACCAACTCAGAAAGCCGCATTCCACAGTTCAGGAACAGAACCACCATGCAGTAATCCCGCTCCGGAAAATCGCTCTGATATTGCGTGCTCTCCAGCAGATCCATGGACTGTTCCGCTGTCAGGTATTTGGGCAGGACCTTATCCTGCTTGGGCGGCTTGATGGAGGCGGTCGGATTTTCTGTCAGCTTATTGACTGATTGACAGATAATCATAAAAGCCGTGCAGGCTGGCCAGCGCCGGGCAGTCGAGGATTTCTTGTTGCCGCATTCCCGGTTCAGGAAATAGAGATATTCATAGATGTCCTCTTTACTCACACTGCCCCAGAAGGCTGTGTCCAGCCCCTTGGGGTCAATATCCTTGATCTCCGTATCTGCCGGAACCAGCCCGCGGCGGCGTTTCATAAAACGAGAAAAACCGCGCAGATCGCAGTAATAACTGAAGGCCGTGTTGGCGCTTTTGCCCGCGATCACCTCCAGGTACCGCACATATTCCACAATATCCGGCGAAGCATCATCAAACGGCGGATGCTTGCCGGATTTTTTCATCAAGATAGATCGACATAGTTTCTCCGTAAATTCGTTACAACCGGTCTGATTTCAATGCATGGATCGCATCTGAGATATAAGCCGCACCTATCAGCTTCATGCCCGGATAATCTGCCGGGTTCAGGTGGGCAAGGCTATGTTTTGGAACCACAGCCCGCTCAAAGCCGATGCGCTCGGCTTCCCGCAGGCGTTGTTCAAGGTTAGGCACACTGCGCACCTCACCGCCCAGACCCACTTCTCCAATGGCAATGAGCTTATCGCTCACGGGCAGTCCAGCAGTGACGACACCATACACAGGCAGACCGCCAGATCGCAGGCAGTATCCCGCAGGGCAATGCCGCCCACTATGTTGATATAGACATCCAGATTGCCAAAGAAATACCTGCCCGCTTTTCCAGAACGGCAATGAGCAGATTCATGCGGTTATAATCATAGCCGCTGCAGGCACGGCGCGGTGCCGGGAAATTCGTTTTGGTGGCAAGGGCCTGGATCTCGCTTAGAATGGGGCGGCTGCCTCCATCGTACAGGCGACGCAGTTGCCGGAAACCCCCAGCGGACGGCCTTCCAAAAGCATCTGGAAGGATTTTCGATCTCCTCCAGCCCCTGCCCTGTCATATCAAACATGCCCAGCTCATTGGTGGAGCCATAGCGGTTCTTGGCAGCCCGCAGAATACGATAAGGCAGCATTTTGTCGCCCTCAAAGTAGAGCACAGTATCCACGATGTGCTCCATGACCTTGGGGCCTGCAATGGCTCCGTCTTTGTTGACATGGCCCACAATGAACATGGGAATCTCCTGCTTTTTGGCTACCGCCAGCAGACGGGCGGCGCTCTCCTTGACCTGACTGACCGTACCGGCCGAGGAAGAAAGATCCATACAGCGCATCGTCTGGATAGAGTCGATGACTACAAGTTCAGGCTTTTCCTTTTCGATCAGGCCGCAGATCTCGTCCACATCGTTCTCCGCAGCAAGATAGATGTTCTCCTGCGGCACTTTCAACCGTGCAGCACGCAGTTTAACCTGACGGACAGATTCCTCACCCGTGATATACAGAACAGAATGCTGGTTGGAGATGGCACCGCAGAGCTGCAAAAGCATCGTAGATTTGCCAACACCCGGTTCTCCGCTGAGCAAAACCACGCCGCCCAGCACGATGCCGCCGCCCAGCACCCGGTCAAGCTCCGATATGCCAGTCAGGATGCGGCTTTTCTCTTCTGTAGTGCTGATATCGGCCAACCGCCGGGCCGTCAGCGAGGTGACACCCTCCTGCCGGGCAGGTGCTGCCGCTTTGCTGCCGGAAAGCCCTGCCTTGGGCGCTTCCGCAACAACATCCTCATTCATGGTATTCCAGCTGCCGCAGCTGGGGCAGCGGCCCATCCAGCGCGGGCTGGTTTCACCGCCAGTTGGAGCAGACGTAAACAGTTTTGAGCTTTAGTTCCTTCATGGTGCACTCCCTGCAAAAAACGCCGCTGGAAAAGCGGCGCTCAATTTCATTGTTCTGTTTTAGTTTACCACATTCTGTTGTCTGCCGCAACTGCTCCCTTACTTTACCTCAACAACGGTGATATTTTGGGCTGTCACACTGCTCTTGCTCAACACAATGTCACGGATCTGCGCTACCTGTGCGGCCGTTAAGGCATCGCCCGAGGTCATAACAGTCAGATCGGCCCGACCTGACTGCAGAAAGCAGAGACAATCCGCAAACCCCTTGGCCTTGACCAGTGTCTCGATCTCGTTTTCCGCGTTGAGATCCGCAAGGTTTCCGGTCAGTTGGCTGGTGTACTCCTTCTTTTCTTCCGTGGAGAGAGATGCGGATTTCAGCGCTTTCTGAATGCTGTCCATGGCTTCATCGTGGGCTTTGGTCCGCTTGAGCCGCGCTTCCTCAAAGAACTTGGAGCCGCTGTTGTTTGCAACGCTCACAAGCTGAGCTTCGCCATAATTCTTGTTGGCACTGGAAACCGCCTCGGCTTCGGTCATCAATTCATCCGTAACGGGAACGGTCTCCTGACTGACGGCAGAAACGTTGACTGCATCCTCTTCCAGCGTCACACCGGTGCGGGCATACTGCCAGTTCAGGTAAACGGCAATGACCAGTGCTGCTGCCAGGGTAATGGCTGTTGCTTTGCGGGTATTCTTCGAGATGGCTCTCATAGCTGTTTCCTCCTTATATTACATGGTGCGTTATCCTTTGCGCTGTTCTACACAAATTCGATTGGCCGAAAGATCCAGCAGTGCCCGGACAAGCTCTGTGATGCGGGCGGCGACCCGGACATCTCCCCACCATCACAGACAACAGCCACACCGCAGACGGCAGGCAGATAGGTCGTTTCTTCCAGGGCGGAGCCATCCTCCAGCAGAACATGAGTCTCCTGGTTCTGCATCTGGCCGGACTGCGTATCCACAGCATAGATCGTTTCTTCCCCACTTTCCAGTGTCACCATCACAACGGTTTTCCTGCCCCATCGAGCTGTTCAATCAGCTCTGTCAGCTGTGTTTCCAATTGCTCCCGGTAGGCAGTTTCTGAAATAGCAGCAGGACTGCCCGCATTTGCTGCGGGTTTTGCGGGGGTCGAGAATAATTCTGAGAATAAGATCAGCAGCATTGCCGCCACACCCAGAATGATTGCGAGCTGGGTGCGGCTTTGCTTCTGGAGCAAACCGGCAAAGAGGCTCTGTTCCCTGCTCTTCATCCGGAAAGGTCCCCCTCCTTTGCTTCCTGTCCGCTGCTGCGGGCATCCAGTTCAGCCCGAATGGCATCTTCCAGCGTGCCCATGGATGCGGGCGAAAGATCCGGCACAGAAAAGACTGAACTTCTGTCCGGAGCTGAGGGATGACCTGTAAAAGCACCACTAAAATATATAGTCCAGCCACGGCTTTTATGCACCGCCGGGCCCAGCTGTTTCCTGTGAGCCGGGCCAGCAGCTCTGCGCAGATACAGGCAGTGCAGAAGACCACAGCTGCGCTTTTCAATGTCTGCATCAAACGCCTCCCAGCATAAAAAGAAGTGCGGTTCCTGTTACGGCCAGCCCGAAAAAGAGTGCGATACAGGCCATCATACACCGAACAGCAGAAGCAAAGCAGGTAAGCAGTGCCTGTCCACGGCTGTTTCCAGTCAGACTGCACAGCGTCCCGCAGAGAACGATACATCCCAGATGTGCAAGCATCCCGAGATACAGTGGCAGAAACTCAGCCAATAAAATCAGGATAGCGGCCATTCCAAGGCCGCTTTTGAGCAATTGGATGCCTGCCAGAACAGCCTCGGAAGCATCGCTCAAACTCTGCCCCACAATGGGAATGGTGCCGGTGAGAAACTGTCCTGTGCGAAGCGCCGTTCGGTCGAGCTGTGCGGCAGAGATGCGCTGGAATCCCAGCAGTGCAGCCAGCAGCTTTCCAGTAAGGGAAAGTCCCTTTTGCAGCAGTGTCCCTGCCGCTTTGCACAGGTTCCCCAGGCAACTCTGTTCCGTGATACAGCAAGCCATACTCAATGCAAGGAAGCATTCCAGAATGGGCGGTACAAAGGCCGTCAGGGCCTGTGCCAGCAGACAAAGAAGTGTCAGAAAAAAGCCGCTTGAGGCGGCCCCGGCACTTGTCTCACCGCCCATGATCAGAACACCGGCATAGACAGGAAGAAAACCGGAGAGAAAGCGGTTCCAGCTTTCGATCTGCGCGCACAGCTGCCGGGCAATTTCAAGCAATGGCTCCCACAGGAGGATCCCGCACCCACCGGCGCAGACAAGATCACACCAGCTGTGGTCACCTTCCTCCCCCAGAAACAGACTGACTATGGCAGACAGGAGCAGAAACAGCAGCAGCGCAGCATAACCTCGGATGCTTTCCCGCAGTGTCTGGAACAGAGACGAAGTGCAAAAACTTTGCAAAACGCTCCACGGGTCTTCTGCCACCTGCAAAGCATCCACAGGGCTTTGGTCAAGATAAGGCTGCCAGAGCTCTGCTCCCGGCAGCTGTGTGTGCAAACCGGCACTCTCTGCCGCAAAAGCTGTCGGGGCGCACAGGCAGAGGCTCGTCCCCACCAGCAGAAAAGCCCACCACTTCCAGTTCTTCATCTTGCAATGCTCCCAATCGTCTGCAGGATCTCTTCCAGCAAGGGCCACGCCGCCGCCAGTACAAGACACCGACCTGCCAGCCCAACACACCACCCTAAAGATTCTGCCCCGGCTTCCTCACACAGGTGCGGGTATAATCTGTCAGCAGAACGATAGCAGCACTCCGTACAAGGCAGGAAAAAGCCCCGCTGTCAGCTTGTCCAGCCAGGCGTGCTATGCCGGAAGTACTGTCCGGATGCTTGTCCCGGCCCGCACCAGCAGCACCAGCGCTGCCCCAAGGGAGAGCAGGAGTGCATAGGCGGGGGCCTGCTTTTCCAGAACCGCATAGAGCAGTGCCGCGAGCAGCGCAATGCCGAACACAGCCACGGCTGCACTCATAGTGCAAACAGCGACTTGATGGTAACGAACAGCACACTGATCTGTTTGACCAGGATGGACAGCACGACCACCAAACCTGCCAATGTCGTCATCATGGCCTGATCCTCCCGCCCGGAGCGGATCAGCAATTGGTTCAGCACGGCAACAATGATGCCAATGGCTGCAATTTTGAAGATAAGTCAATCTCCATCCGCGTCCTCTCCTTTTGGGCTGATTCATCCCAGCAGAATGGCAGCTGCAAGCCCGGCGGCCAGGCCCAGCTTGTGCGAAAGCATCGACTGCGTCCGGGCCGCAGCTTCACCTTCCTGCAAGGCTGCCTGAAACTGTGCCTGATACAATTCCAGCCGTCTGCATTCCTGCTCCGCTTCCAGCCGCCCCAGGCCTGAAAAACATTCTGAGAAGCGATTGCGTTCTTCTAGGGTCAGGGAGAGAAAGGGCTCCAGCGTTTGTAACGAAACCGTTTCTGGTGGAAGCTGCCCATCCTGTATCATCTTCCGGCAGAGCAGGTTCAGGTCACTGCGGCGGAAGCGGATCTCCTGATGCAGCGTTTCCAGCAGATCCAGCGTTTTGCGCAGGGCTTTCAGATGCGCCTGCGCCTGCTGATGAAAGCTGTCGCCTGCACACCAGCCGCAGACGACAAAGCAGCAGACACTCATCCAGCGCAGAGGCTCATAGAAACCGCACCTCCCCGATGCAGCCGGTGCTTGTCTGCCGGTCAGCCAGACGAGCACCCGCACCGCGCTGCGCTCCATCAGATATTTTACCTGTGGGCGCATGGTCGCCTCTTCGGGTGTGGCAGCATGAAGGTGGCGATAAATCCACCCCGCTGAACAGGCCCTGCTCCAGCGCTGTGACTTCATCCAGACCTCCCAGCTCATCCAGCAGGATTACCTGTGGCGAAAGGGTGCGCAATGCCATCTGCACTGCTTGTCCCTTGGGGAGCCCGGCAAGAACATCCAGCGCCTCGCCGGGCGCATTCCCGGCAAAGAGCTCCCGCCGTTCATCAATGACCGAAGGATCTTCTGCTGCCGGACAAGCTCCCGGGCGATACTGCGCAGCAATGTGGTCTTGCCGCTGCCCGGCTCTCCAACAAGAAGCATCCCGATGAAATGCCCTTGCAGCGCGGTAGTCAGTTCAGGGGGAAGCGGAACGGTCTTTTCCCGGGCAATGCGCAGGTTGACAGAGGTAAGCTCCTGCAGAACCGTGCCCTGTTCCGGGTTTTGCAAACGCCCGCCAAGCCCTGCCCGACAGCCATTTTCCAGTGTAACATAGCCCTGTGCGATCTCTGTCTGATGGGTATGGACTGAACCGCCGCAGAGGGTGAACAGGATCTCTTCCATCTGCAGCGGGGTCAGCTGCATCGTTTGCAGTGCGTTCAGTTCAGGTGCCAGCTGTGTCGGTGTGCAGCTGCATCCTCGTACCGTAAACTGTGGAGCACAGCCCAGCCGGAGCCGCAGCTCATGTACAGTCTCTGCGTCTTCTGATGGGAGCTGCCCCAGCGCTTGCCAGCCATTGGGGCAGTGTCTGCACCACCTGATAATACTCGTCCATCTTCTGTTCTCCTTCCGTGTCCTTTGCCATCAGTTTATGCACCGGCCCGGAGGTTAGAACCCGCAGTGCGCAGAAAAGCCCGCACAGCATCCAAACTGTACGGGCTTTTTAGAACAGGTTTTCTGATTATTGCTGGGACTTATCCTCTGCGATCATAGCAAGGAACTCTGCTTCGGTCAGCACAGGCACACCAAGTGCCTGTGCTTTGGTCAGCTTGGAACCTGCGGCAGCACCAGCCACCACGTAAGCTGTTTTTTTGGAAACAGAACCGCTGGCTTTGCCGCCATTCTTTACGATGAGCGCCTCGGCTTCGCTGCGAGAGAGTGTTTCCAGCGTTCCGGTTACAACCAGCGTTTTCCCGGCGAGCTTATCACTCTTGGGTTCCCCCTTCCACTGCATGTTCACACCGGCATCGGCCAGACGGTGCACCAGATCGGTAGTGCCATCCTTTGCAAAGAATTCAGTCACGCTCTGGGCCATCACACCGCCAAAACCATCGATCTCGCCGATCTGCTCCTCGGTTGCTTCCCGGATGGCCTGCAGCGAACCAAAATGCTCTGCCAGCAATGCAGCGGCCTTATCGCCGATGTTGCGGATTCCAAACGCAAACACCAGCTTATCCAGATTGTTCTGCTTGGAAGCTTCGATCGCCTGCAGAAGATTGTTTGCGCTCTTTTCCTTGAACTTTCCAGTGTGAGCAGCTGCTCTATTGTCAAGTCATAGAGATCTGCGCAGAGTGTACCAGCCTTTATCCACCAGCTGCGTGGCGACCATGGTGCCCAGACCGTCGATGTCCATGGCATCCCGGGATGCAAAGTGGATGATATTGCGGAGTGCCTGTGCAGGGCATTCCGGGTTGACACAGCGCAATGCGGCTTCATCTTCCAGGTGCACTGCCGGGGCACCGCAGGAAGGGCAAAATTCCGGCATCTGGTAAGGCTGAGCGTCCGGTTCGTGGCGGGTCACACCGATGACCTCCGGAATGATATCACCCGCCTTGCGCACCTGAATGGTATCTCCGATACACAGACCCAGTTGACGGATAAAATCTTCATTGTGAAGGGTGGCACGGGAAACCGTGGTACCTGCCAGAAACACCGGGTCAAAGCAGGCAGTGGGAGTCAGAACGCCGGTGCGTCCCACGCCGACTTCAATACTGCGCAATGTGGTCTCCTTGACCTCGGGCGGATACTTGAACGCAATGGCCCAGCGCGGGAATTGTTGGTGGAGCCCAGCAGTTCCCGCTGTGCAAAGTTGTTCACCTTGATCACAGCACCGTCCATATCAAAATCCAGTTTGGCACGGTTCTGGCCGATCTGCTCGATCTCTGCAATGGCATCCTCGATATCGTGCACGATATGATAACGCGGGGAAACTGGCAGGCCCAGACTCTTGAGGTAGTCGAGGCTTTCGGCATGGCTGGTCAGTTTCCTGCCCCGCACCTGCTGAACGTTGAATACGAAGATGGACAACCCCCGGCTGCCGGTGATCTTGGAATCCTTCTGACGCAGAGACCCTGCGGCAGCATTGCGCGGATTTTTGAATGGTGCCGCACCCTGTAATTCCTGTTCCGCACAAAGGTGCTGGAAGGCATCGTGCGGCATGTAGACCTCGCCGCGCACTTCCAGATATTCCGGGGCATTTTTCAAAGTCTTTGGAATGCGCTTGATGGCCTTGACATTGGCTGTCACATCTTCACCCACCACGCCGTCACCTCGGGTGGAAGCACGCACTAGCACACCGTTTTCATATTCCAGGCTGCAGGAAAGGCCGTCGATCTTGATCTCGACGACATATTCCGGCTCGATTCCGGCTTCCCGCACCCGGCGGTCAAAATCACGCAGTTCGTCGTAGGAAAACGCATCCAGCAGGCTTTCCATCTTCACAGCATGTGTCACCTTGCAAAGCGCGCTGGGGGTGCCGCCCACTTTCTGGGTCGGGGAATTCGCAGTGACCAGCTGCGGGAATTCTGCCTCCAGTGCTTTTCAGCTCCCGGGTCAAAGCGTCATATTCAAAATCCTCCAGCTCCGGGGCATCCTGATCATAGTATAAACGGTTGTTCCTTTCAATGATCACGCGCAGCTCTTCCGCGCGTTTGCGTGCCTGTTCCAGTTCCACGTTCGTTTACTCTCCTTTTCCCAATACCAATACGATAATTATACCATATTTCAAAAGCAAAATACAGCCAAAAGTGCTTCCGGTGACCTGGGAGAGGACGCGCCGAATCCTGACAAGGCAGTCGCTTTATTTTGCCCAGGTGGGTTCCTCCGTGCCATCATAATCGAACAGGCCGTCATTTTTCTCTTCCATGGCCTTGATCATGTGGTAGGTGTATTCGTTATACGGCGTGGGAATCCCAAGCTCCTTCCCATCCGCATCAGCGCTCCCGAGAACATATCGATTTCTGTATGCCGTCCGGCATCCAGATCCTGCAGAGTGGAATAACGGGCCGTGGCAGGAACAGCGCATCCGTGGCTGACGGCATCTGCAATGCGCAGATCAATGCCCCGTGCAGTTGCAATGGCTTCCAGTTCCCGGCGCAGGCCATCGCTGATGGCTTTCATGTGGACGCTGTCCCGGTAGCAGCCCACACCGGCCCCAGAATCGCCTGCGGCAGATTGTTGCAGACGTTCAGCCGGAACTTGCTCCACATCTCTTCCCGAATATGCTCCGTGACCCGGAAGTTGACCTCGGAATCCGTGAACAGCTCCTGCACTGCCTTGACACGTTCACTCTCATACGGTGCCGACAGCTCACCATAGATCACGCCCAGTGTTGCATCCGGGTCAAATGGTAACCATCTGCTTCCTTATGTGATGCAACTTGATGAAGGAATACAGCAGATGCTCTGCACCTACTGTGCGGCGATCAGCTCTTCGCTGTCCACACCGTTCATCAGACTCATCACAACGGTATTGCTGCCGACAGCAGTCTTGATGCTTTCCAGAGCTCCGGGCAGTGAGCCATATTTCAGTGTAACGACCAACAGGTCTACGCCCTGCGCTTCCTGCGGGGTCCAGACCTCAGGGTGGTAAACTGCTCCATTGATGGCGCAGCCGCTTTCTTTCAGCCGCTGAGCACGGTTGCCTTCCGCGATCACACCCAGACGGATAGTATCCTTTTTAGAAAGCCCCCAGATGATGTAAGAGCCACCGCTCCAGCGCCCAAAATAGCAACAGATTGTATTTTCATGTTATGTTCCCCCTCTTTGATTTGTCCGATTCTATTGTAGCACGAATTCGATTTGCTGGGAAGAGAGATGAAAATGCGAAGCTATTTTTGCACATAGCTTTACAGCAATTAGATTGCAACGGATTCAAAAGTATTTTACCCGACATCGGCAACGCATCAACCGTAACCGACACGCCGAATACGGTGGGCTTCTGGCCAATGAGATTCTCAAACAGCATGATTTAAGCATCCCAGACCGCATCACGATCCTACCCTTCGCCGGGCCCCACGCCCATCTGCACCAGTGCAAACAGCGCCATGTTGATGTACATGATGATGTCCACATCAAAGTCGGTGCACTCCTCGGCAATGCCCAGCAGCTTCTTCACGCTCACCAGAATGCTTTCCATTTTGATTTTCCTTTCACTCTTTACAGTCCACAAAGAACCTGCTATACTCATTTTGTATAAATTGCCCACATCAGGAGGAATCTTACCATGCGTGCCTGTAAGTGCCCCAATTGCGGTGCCAACCTTAAAGTCACCGATGACGATCGTGAGTTCATGTATTGCGAATACTGCGGTGCCCGCATTGATCTGGTCGATCGCCGCACAATTCATACGGAACACATCGTGGACGATGCAAAGATCAAGAATGCCGAGAACATCTCCAGAATCGTCAACATTTTCGCAGCCCCCGTGGAGGAAAAACAGCGTCAGAAAGAGTTCGAGCGTCAGCGTCAGGCCGAAGCCGAGCGGCGGGAATATGAGCGCCAGAAGCAAAAAGAGGCAGACCGCCGGGCCAATGCAGAAGCCATTGAGGACGGTTGTGCAGCTGTCGCCGGAGGCTGCCTTGTCAAGTGTGCAAAGCATCCGGTCATTGCCTGCATTATCATCTTCCTGCTTCTCGGCAGCTGTATGGGCTCTGGTTCCAGCTCCTCCTCGGCATCCTCTGCCGCATCTTCTTCCAAATCGGCAAGCATCGCTTCTGTCTCACAATCCACAGGCAGTGCCGTTCCGTCAACTTCTTCCTCCTCTAAAGAAACCGGGATCATCGTTCATTCGTTAAACGAGCTTCCCGGAACAAGTAAATCCACGGTCCGGAGCTTTTCCTATCAGTTCGCCTTTGCCCATTCGGGCAATGCCAATAGTATGCACTACTGGTTGATCGACCCGACCAACCTGGTGGTCTGCCTGCTCAACACCTACGAACAAAGCGCCTATCTTTTCACTCTTCCATCCGTACGCTTTACCACAGGTGTCACGCTTGATTATGGCGCTGCGTCCTATACGCTCCAGACACTCAGCTTAATTCCGTGCTGTCTGTAACATATGGCAGCGATGGCCCCTATGATTTCAGCGCAGTCTCTGTTCAGGATGCACTGTCTGTCATATCCATGGATATTCATGGGTGCTATGATCTTCGTTCCGTGACTTCTCTTGAGATTCCTCTTTCGGATGATGGGCCTTCTGCCATTTCTGATACCGCCGTTTCACCTGCATCCCTTCCAGCATCAAGCGCAGCCTCGAATTCTTCCAACAGCACTTCAACTTATTCTGAACCCGAGCCGTCACTCAATTACACTCCCTCTCATAGCGAAACAAATTATGATGTGGCCTATGGTCAGCGGTTCTCCGAGTATACCAACTATTGTCTGATTAGCTATCAAGATAAGATCGTTCGATTTTTCTCCTATGGAAATGGTTCAAAAGAAGCCTATGTCGGCCATATCACCGGTGGTTCCAAATCCAGCGGCTTGACCGTGCACTATAATTACGACAACGGCTGGGATGAGACGATCAAAATTGTAGGAATCAAATGATTTTGACAGATGCAAATGGATATCATTACACTTTGATCTCTCCCCGCTCAGTCCGGTCCGAGATATTTATAAAGACAATCACTATCACGACATCACCGAGAATTGATTCATCTTGCTCCTGCTCACCGCAGGGGCATTTTTATTGTGCATAGTCTGCCACGCCAGCTTCTGCAATAGCCACGTTTCGCCCACAACAGTGCCTCATCCAGTTTGGTCAGCGCAAGGCTCCTCTCCCGGCACGGCCCGATCTTCAGCAGCATCTTTCGGCTTCTTCAAGCTTGTTCCGCAGCTCCAGTGAGTTAGTCCTGCTCCCGCTGGCTGTAAGCTCTCCGTTGTA
>ENA-OQCS01001369-OQCS01001369.1-human-gut-metagenome-genome-assembly--contig:-NODE-1369-length-12634-cov-1.875430_pt1 | contig 12634 bp, 23 predicted proteins | sample MGYA00242757_ERZ504575 | MGnify/ENA primary metagenome ERZ504575 (study PRJEB26092, sample SAMD00036297) | human gut metagenome | host: Homo sapiens | study: EMG produced TPA metagenomics assembly of...
AGAAAGAACAGGCCATCAGCAACAAGGTCGCAGTGCTTTCGGAATAGCAGCCAAGAAGGGAACAGCCAGGGAGATGCCGGATCCGGAACCGGCAATCAGGGTAGCCCGTTCGGAAATTCCGACCACGGGGCTAACGAAGGTGTTGGCGGATATGGTTCGTTCAACCTGAACGGACGTTCGATCGGAGCGGGAGGTCTCCCACGCCCAGCTTACACGATCCAAGAAGAGGGACGAATCGTAATCAACATTACGGTAGATCCGAAAGGAAATGTTATATTTGCAGAAATAGGCAAAGGTACCAACATCGACAACGGTTCCATGCGCAAGAGCGCCCTGGACGCGGCCAAACGCGCCAAGTTCAACAGCATCAGCGGAGCGAACAACCAGAGCGGTACGATTACCTATCTGTATAAACTTAAATAATTTATGATTTATCAACTGCTCATAAATCATAAATATAATCATAATTCATAAATCTAAATCATGAAGAAGCAATTGTATTCTTAGCGAACGGTTTCGAAGAAATGGAAGCCCTGGGGACTGTCGATATTCTGCGTCGCGGTGGAATCGAAGTTACAACTGTTTCCATCACAACCGATCCGGTTGTCATCGGTGCACACAATGTTCCGGTCACAGCCGACACGACATTGAACAATGCCCTGTTAAATGATGCCGATGCCCTCATTCTCCCCGGAGGCATGCCGGGTGCATCGAACCTGAACGATTCGGAGGCCGTCAAAGAAGCATTGCTCGGACAATACCGCGAAGGCCGTATCGTAGCTGCAATCTGTGCCGCTCCTATGGTATTGGGCGGACTCGGCTTGTTAAAGGGCCGCAAGGCGACCTGCTATCCGGGTTTTGAACCGAAGCTGATCGGTGCGAACGTCACCGGTGAAGCCGTTGAACTCCGACAACTGTGATAACCGGCAAAGGCCCCGGATTAGTCATGAATTTTGGCCTCGCCCTGGTCGCAGCCATCAAGAACGATGCGGTTGCGGAAGAGGTTGCCGCAGGGTTGCTTTTGTAAGAAAAAGATCAGTCCACATTGATAGAAGGTGTCCCAAAAGCCCTTACTCCCATCTTTGGTGTGAGAACAGGACAGTTTTGGGACACCTTCCATCTTTTACTAATTGCAAACATTCCGTAACAATACCGGAGTATCGTCCTCCTTTACCCTTTATATTCCGATACCATATAAAAGACACCGAGCGCAAATTTTGGTGCAAATGTCCGTTTCGACTACCTTTGCATCAGTTTTATCAAAAAGAATACGCAGTACGATGAATAATTTAAAAGGATTTGCCTTTGGTATCTTGACATCCGCAACCTTCGGGTTAATCCCGCTGTTTACCTTGCCCCTGATGGCAAAAGGAATGCAATTCGATTCCATCCTGTTCTACCGTTTCCTGTTCGCGGCATTGGCCCTGGCAAGTATTATGGCCGCAAAGAAAGAATCTTTCCACGCGGACAAGAGAGATATCCCGGTATTAATATTGTTAGGTTTTTTCTATACGGCCTCCGCCATGTTCCTGTTCTGGGGATACAATTTTATGTCGGCGGGGATCGCCACAACGCTGCATTTCACCTATCCGGTATTCGTAACACTTATCATGCTGTTGTTTTTCCGGGAAAAGACATCCTGGATTACCTTGATGGCGATCGTATTGGCAATCTGCGGGGTGGCACGTCTTTCGATAGGTGAGGAAGAAATAAGACTGAGCGCATTAGGTGTGTTCATCGTGCTGCTGTCGGCCCTGGGATATGCGCTCTATATCACGACCGTCAATAAATTCTTAGCCGGGGGATCAACCTCCAGGCTAAAGATGGGCGGACGCAAACTGACCTTCTATGTATTCGTTGTCAGCACGGCTCTGTTTGCCATCAAGGCGGGAACTAACCAGGGCATACAACCGATTCCCGACAGCATGTCATTTGTCAATCTGATACTGTTGGCGATCGTTCCGACAGTTATCTCGAATATCACCCTCGTGCTTGCCGTGCACAATATCGGCGGAACGCTTACCGCCGTATTGGCGCCGTAGAACCTATCACCGCCGTATGTGTCGGGATATTGGTTTTCAGCGAGCCTTTCACCCCCAATCTGGCAGTAGGCATCCTGCTTATCATCATTGCTGTAACGATGATTATCCTGTCCAAATCGATCCAGGGCACATTACGGAAATTATACAGGAAAGCGGCCCATTTTCAGGTTTCGAAATAAGTCCTTACAATCGGCATCTTACGTTTATAGTTCTGAGAGCTTGCGATTAAAGTATCGCAGACTCTCAGAACTATAAGTGCGGGCCGACGGTACTTACTCTTGCAAGAGAGAATCTACGGCAGTCCGGCTACAGACTCGATCCCACATATACGAATAAAAGGGAAAGGACTGCCGCAAAAAGAAATACATTGCGTGCCGTATGTCCCAATGTACGGTTTAACGCCCTTCCTTCCAGTGTAAGCAATTCCCGTGTCGTGTAAAAGCAAAGGGCGAACAGGATCCCGAATAAAAACAGAATCCACCAAGGAGCATCCAGAACAAGCGGGAGAACCAAGAGAAACGCCACACATTCATTCAAAATATAAAACACCCGACCGAAACGGCGACCGAACAAAACGATTGTCGTCCGTTTGCGGGCAGCCTTATCCTGCACGTAGTCCCGGTAATTATTGACAACTAAGATATTCACAGACAAAAGCCCCAAGGCCACAGATAGCAAGAAAGACAACAAGGAGAAACTCAACGTCTGTATATAGTAGGTGAAACAAACCGGTATAACCCCGTAAAACAACAATACGCCAGACATCCCCCAGCCCGTTATAAGCCAAAGGAAAAGGACCGGCAGAATAGGCCAGCACACATATGGCGATCGCAAGTCCCACCCATATCAGCCGCCAGTCCGCAAAACAGATCAGTAGCAAACCGGACAAGCAAGCCAGTCCCAACATGGCGAACGTACCTGCCAGCATGGCTTTCGGAGTGATCCAGCCTTGCGCCACCGCTCGCTCCGGCCCTAACCGATCCTCCCGGTCGGCTCCCTTCTTAAAATCGAAATAATCGTTCGCAAGTTACTGGCTATCTGGGCGAAGAGAGCCACGAGGAGGCACAATACCGCCGGTGTTATATCGAACATCCCGTCATAATAGGCCAATGCGCACCCCAATAAAACCGGACTGACAGAGGCCGGCAAGGTCCTGGGACGTGCCGCCTCCACCCAAGCCCCAGCAAGAGATTTTTTATCTTCCATATCTGTTTTCAGCATAATTTGTATGCAAAATAAAACAAAAAGGGCACATATTTGTTTTTTACGCAAGAATTCATATATCTTTGCAACATGAAGAATTTCTATTCATATTGACCCTACTATTCGGAATGTTGCTTTTTGTACCCGAAGACGTACAGAACAACGATACTACACTTGATTTACAAGTGCAGAAAGAGGCTGTTATGATAGAAAAAGGAACAGCTGACATGCAGCATAACCTGGAAATACTCAGCAGCGACTTGAAAGGTTGCAATTGCCTGACACCTCGCAGAAGCATCCAGAATGTCAGCAATACTTTAAACATACGATTACTGAAGATCGAAGAAAAGGCAATCCAGTATTTTCGCTTGAAAGAAATCAATCTTCTCCGGAAAGTATCCGAAGAGGTAACAATATGTCAGACCATTAACTTTTCAACCCTCCTTTGCCGCATGGGATACCATGTGTATGGCCTGCGGAAAATCATTATTTGATCGTAAGTGAATAATCTCTGATTTCGTATGGGATATGAATTCCATACCGTTTCTTTTATTGCATTTTCCGAAATGCGAACAATTTTATTATTCACTTAAAAAATCAAATAATTATGTCTACTAAAAAGAATAAATTCAGTATCTATATTTATGTCGTTATTACTATTATCGGTTGTGTACTCGCTTGCAGTTCCATCGTTCCGAACGATTATCTGAAACTGGTAGTCGTCATGGGAGCCCTCGGTGTAGGCTTGTATGGCATCATGAAAGGCCTTAGCACTCCTTCCACAACGGAAGAAACAGCCAGCCCCGAAAAATAAAAGATCGTTCACAGCCTAAAAAAATACAGACATGAAAATAAATAAAGATCTTGTGGATGCAACTATGATGTTGTCATTCATTATCTTGGTATTAATCGGAACAAGCGACTTCTCCAATATGTTATTAAAAGAGATAACAATGGGTAGTCTTGCCGTGCTGAGTGTAGCGATGATTGCTTTACGGTTCATTCATATGCGGCAGGAAGCCAATAGTCCGAAGGATGAAGAATACGAATATTAAAGAATAATTCCTAACAACCCTAACTGAATGTCTATTAGCTTCCTGTTGTTTACTTCGTGGTGATCTCGAGGTTTTCCGAGGTACGTTTTTCTGCCTATAAAACAACTTGCTGTTTACTTGGTTACGGCAAATATTCTTTGCGGGATAACAGGAAGCAAGACATTTTAATAGATTAACAAACGAATAAGGAAAAAAGGGCTATGATTACAAGTTTGACGTTATTGATTCTCTCGCTGGTAGCGCTTTACATAGGGGCCGGTTGGTTAGTTCAGGGGAGTTCCGCTTTAGCTCTCAAAGCCAAAATTTCACCTTTGGTGGTCGGTCTGACCATCGTTGCATTCGGGACAAGCGCCCCCGAACTGGTAGTAAGCCTGAACGCCACGCTCAGCGGACAAGGCGATATTGCGATCGGAAACATCGTAGGTTCGAACATATTCAATATTGGAGTCATATTAGGAGTTTCGGCAACCATTTGCCCGCTTCAGGTAAAAAAGCAATTACTCCGAATCGATATCCCGGTCATGCTGGCCGCAACCGTACTGTTCACCATCCTTTTCTGGAACGGGACATTGGGCGGACGGAAGGGCTTTTCTTTCTAACAGGTATTATCATTTATACAATATTCAGCCTCTTCTACTCCCGCAAACATGGAACAGAAGGTCGAGCAGGAACTCGAAGAACAGCCTAAGCACTGGGCTGTCGATACGCTGGCCATCGTCGGGGGTCTGGTCGTCTTGGTATTTGCCTCTCGATTATTGGTGGACAATGCCGTTTCCATCGCCAAAGAGCTTGGTGTGAGCGAAGCGGTTATCGGGCTTACGATCGTCGCAGCCGGAACAAGTATGCCGGAACTGGCAACATCCATTGTTGCCGCTTACAAGCGTAAAACGGATATTGCCATCGGGAATATCGTCGGCTCAAACTTATTCAATATACTGACCATAGCCGGCTCTTGCGCGCTTATACATCCCATCGAGGCCAAAAATGTAAACTACATCGACCTACTGGTCATGTTGGGCATATCCGTCCTGCTCTTGCCGCTGGTGAAAAGCGGGCAAAAAATATCCCGGACGGAAGGATTCGTCTTGATTCTCTTCTATGTGATTTACATGTTCTGGTTACTTCGCGACACACTCTGACAGAGTATTCATGCAAAAATAAATTTCAAGATGAACAGGGCTGCCAGCACATACATGGTAGGGCTTACCTCCTTATGTTTGCCGCATCCTAACTTGACCAGTACATAGCACAACAATCCTAAAACCATTCCGTCGGCAATGGAATAGGTCAGTACCATCATGATCATGGTGATAAAAGCCGGAAGCGCTTCGGATATGTCGTCCATATCGACTTTGTGATAGAATCCATCATAAACACCCCGACCAGCACCAAAGCCCCCGTCCGTTGCCGCACTCGGAATCCAGCAGGAACAAGGGAGCAAAGAACAAAGCAAGCAAAAACAACACACCCGTCACCAGCGAAGTGAACCCTGAACGTCCGCCTTCCGCAATGCCGGAAGCACTCTCCACATAGGTGGTAATCGTAGAACTTCCCATCATGGACCAACCGTCGTACCGATCGCATCGGACATCATTGCCTCCTTTACGTGGGGAATCTGTCCGTCTTCTTCCATAATGCCTGTTTTCGAAGCCAGGCCGACCAGTGTACCGACCGTATCGAATATATTCATAAACAGCAAGGTAAAGATGACGATTGCCATATCCAACGTAAAAAACTCATTGAAATCAAACTGGCAGAACGTCGGCGTCATCGAATGAGGAATGGAAACAGGCAGGAACCCATCCGGAATTTCCGTCACTCCTAACGGAATACCGATCAACGTACAGATCAGAATGCTGTAGAACAACGCTCCCTTCACTTTCCTCAAGACCAGGATACCGCTCAACAGAATCCCCACCATCGCCAGGATCGAAACCGGAGTGAACGGTCCGAACATCACGAAAGTCGCCGGATTCGGAACGATGATGCCGGCATTCTTCAAACCCACAAAAGCGATGAACATGCCGATCCCCGCCGAAATAGCGAAGCTCCAGGTTCATCGGTATGCTATTCAAGATCACCTCCCGGACGTTCAGAAACGTAATCAGGATAAAGATCACCCCCTCCACAAACATCGCTGTCATAGCGGTCTGCCAGGAATAACCCATGCCCTGCACCAACGTAAAAGCGAAAAAAGGCGTTCAGTGCCAGTACTGGGAGCTGGGCAAAAGGCAACTTTGCCATAAAAGCCAGCAGCAAGGTAGCGAGGCCGAAGCCAAAGCGGTTGCAGTAAAAACAGCGCCTTTGTCCATCCCTGTCGTTGCCAGGATAGAGGGATTGACAGCCAGAATGTAACTCATTGTCAAGAACGTCGTAATCCCGGCAATGATCTCCGTGCGCAATGCCATTGTCTGTGGGTCGAACCCAAGTAACTTCTTCAGCATTTCCAATCTGATTAATCGAATGACCACTTAATCGCCAGTGTCGGAATGGCATAAAACCCTTTACGTGCACCGAAATTCTGGCTCAACTCTACCTCACTGCCGACACTCAGCTTGAACTTATCATCAACATGTTTCAGCTTGTTAAGATTCACCCAGAACTGCGGTTCGGCCAAGAAAATAAGTTCCGGTGACTACCGTCCGCATAATCGGTCCGTTCCCTCCACCAGTCGGCGAAACCGCTGAACGTGCAAAGACCGTTCTTGACAAAATGAACATACCAAGTGCCTGTCAACTGGAAGTTGTTGGGTTCCCGATGTTTCTGGATATATTTATACATAGCGGTAAGCGTGAAACCTTTCGTAAAATCCGGATTATTCCAGGTATAGGTTGCACCGCCAAGATAGGCGTTATTATAGGAGAAACTGTTCGATGCTCCCCCGTTATATTCGACATGTATGGAAAAAGGAGGTTGCCAGAAACGCAGTTCGCGGGCAATCTCCCAATAGCCGGCTGCAACACCTTTGCTGGTATAATCCATGTCGACAAAAAATAGGTACTTCCCCATTTATCCGCTTTAAACATTTCCACCGTCGAGGTCAGCACCGGACGGCCATGTAAGTCCTTGTCATAAAGAGCACCTCCGAAATCATAATGTAACTGCACATTTTGCGCTTTCCCGCAACAAACAATCGCCAGCAAAGCCGCCAGCACAAAGAGCCTTCTCATCTTATTATCCTAAATTGTTAAAGTGTTAAAGAAAGATGCAAAGATACATAAATTAATTTTACTTTTACTTCTCTCATTCGTTTGTCAGGCCGGCTAAACAGAGCTGATTTGTATTAAATAAAAATATCCTGATGCAAAATGAATTACATCAGGATATTTCTAATGACAATATAACTGTCGGGACTCTACCAGATCACTACCCGGTCGGCCGGCAGCATATACATCGGTTCGCCTTCTTTGATATCGAATGCGCTGTAGAAAGCGTCAATGTTGCGAAGGGCGGCATTGACACGCCACTTGCCTAATGAGTGCGGGTCGATCTTGGTCAGACGCAGGATTTCTTCGGGACGGATGTTCTGTCGACCAATGGTGGTAGAGCAGATAGAAACGCTGTTCATTGGTAAAACCGTCGATCGGGGCCGGTGTCTCTTTTCCTTCCAGAGAATTGAGATATGCTAAATGAGCGACCATCAGCCCCCCCTGATCGGCAATGTTCTCGCCCAAAGTGAAACGTCCGTTGGCATGAACGCTGTCCACAACAATGATATCACTATATTGCTGAGCCAGACGGTCGGCACGTTGCGTAAAGAGAGCGGCGTCTTCGGCTGTCCACCAGTCACTCAGATTGCCTTCCTTGTCATAGTTACGTCCCTGGTCGTCGAATCCGTGAGTCATTTCGTGGCCTATCACGACACCGATAGCACCATAGTTCACGGCATCGTCAGCTTCCGGATTGAAGAAAGGAGGTTGTAGGATGGCGGCAGGGAAACAAATCTCGTTCTTGTCGGGTTGTAATAGGCATTCACCGTCTGCGGCTCATTCCCCAACGAGTCTTATCGACCGGTTTGTCTACATCCGCCAACATATAATTGACCTCAAAGATATTGGAACGGCGTACGTTCGCCCAATAAGAATCATTCTTGATCTCCAGACCGCTGTAGTCACGCCAAGTGTCGGGATAGCCGATCTTGACGATAAAAGCAGCCAATTTCTCCTGCGCCTTCGCCTTAGTGGCATCGCTCATCCATTCCAGGCCGGAGATACGGTCACCCAACGCTTTCTGCAAGTCACCGACCATCTTCAGCATCTTTCTTTGGAAGAAGCCGGGAAATATTTAGCCACATACATCTGGCCGACAGCTTCCGACAGGGCACCGTTTACCGTAGACAGGGCACGTTTCCAGCGTGGCTGCTGCTCTTGACGGCCGGACATCGTCTTCCCATAGAAATCAAAATCGGCAACGACAAACGGATCACTCAGGTAAGGAGCGGCAGAACTAAGCAAGTTGAATGTCAGGTAATATTTCTGTTCATCCAAAGTCGTATTCTTCATCAAGGCAGACAGACCTTCATAGAACGAGAGCTGTTTCGCATCCAGATATTTGATATCCATCATCCCCATACTTTCGAAATAAACATCCCAGTTTAACAGATCGTTCTTGGCCTTGAATCTTCGATAGACATCTTATTATAGTTCTTTTGGGAATCGCGCAGGTCTTCACGGCTGAAAGAAACTTCGGCAATGCCCCTTTCTATCTTCATGATCGCATTGACGGCGGCATCGGCCTGTTCGGGAGAACTTCCGATCAGGGTAAACAAACGGGTAATATAGTTCTTATAGGCTTCGCGCATTTTTTGGCTGCTTTCGTCTTCCAGCAGGTAATAATCGCGATCTCCCATACCCAGTCCAGCCTGATACAACTGTACGATATTCATGGAACTGTTCTTTTCATCGGCTCCGACATACAAGGCGAAGAAAGGAGCCATCCCCTCCTTATGCAAGGTAGCAACCATCTTGGTCAGTTCGTCCTTCGTTCCTAACTTGTTGATTTCAGCAAGCTGGTCTTTGATCGGGCATAACCGTCTTCATTCAGTTTCACGCTGTCCATCCCCATCCGCGAACAACATACCGATCTTCTGCCCGACGCTCCCCTCCTGCCCGGGTGTCTCACTGAGACCTTCGATAAGAGTACGGATCTGTTCCTGATTGTTATCCCTGAGCTGGTCGAATGTACCGAAACGGGCATATTCCGGTTTCAGCGGATTATTCTTCATCCAACCGCCACAAGCATACTGATAGAAATCGGTCCCCGGAGCCACAGCCGTGTCCAGGTTGGCCAGGTTGATAGCGTCATTCTTTGCAGCCTCCTTCACAGGAGTTTTGCTGCACCCCACCATTGCGCCATTCCGGCGGCAACAAGCGGTATTACCATTAACTTTTCATTTTGTTCAACGTTTAATCATTCATTTTATCCGACAAAGGTACACAAATTGAGGCAAATAGTAATATCTTTTTCTTTTTATAATTTCGTTCATAAGTGTATTTTATATACTTTTGTCCTCAGGAAAATACTTATAACCTATAATTTATATCATGACATAGCTTTCATTCAAACAAAACATAGTAAACGAAAATAACATGAAAACAGTATTAGTAAGCCTAATGGCAGCCGCCACACTGCCCCTCTTCCGCCCCAGAAAGACGCGAGCATCCGTATCTATCCTGAGCAAGGAAACCAACAGATCAGCAAACATATCTACGGTCAGTTCGCCGAACACCTCGGGACCTGTATCTATGGCGGGCTTTGGGTCGGCCCCGAATCCGAAATACCCAATACACAAGGCTACCGAAACGACGTGCTGAATGCCTTGAAAGAACTGAAAATCCCCAACCTCCGCTGGCCGGGGCGGCTGCTCGCCGACGAATACCACTGGATGGACGGCATCGGCCCGAAAGAAAACCGTCCGAAAATGGTGAACAACAACTGGGGCGGCACGATCGAAGACAACAGTTTCGGTACGCACGAGTTCCTAAACCTCTGCGAACTGTTAGGGTGCGAACCTTATATCAGCGCCAATGTCGGTAGCGGGACCGTCGAAGAGATGGCCAAGTGGGTCGAATACATGACTTCGGAAGGCGACAGCCCGATGGCCCGCCTGCGTCGGCAAAACGGACGCGACAAGGCATGGAAAGTCAAATTCATCGGTGTCGGCAACGAAAGTTGGGGATGTGGCGGAAGCATGCGCCCCGAATACTACGCCGACCTCTACCGCCGCTACTCCACCTATTGCCGCAACTACGACGCAACCGCCTTTTCAAGATTGCCAGCGGAGCCAGCGACTACGACTACAACTGGACGGAGACGCTGATGAAGAACGTCGGCGGCCGCATGGATGGCATCTCCCTGCACTATTACACGGTCACGGGATGGAACGGAAGCAAAGGATCGGCTACGGATTTCAACAAGGACGACTATTACTGGACGATGGGCAAATGTCTCGAAATAGAAGATGTCGTCAGGAAGCATATCCAGATCATGGACAAATACGACCCGCAGAAGAAGATCGGCCTGATGGTAGACGAGTGGGGAACCTGGTGGGACGAAGAGCCGGGCACGATCAACGGCCACCTGTACCAGCAGAACACCATGCGCGATGCTTTCGTGGCAGCCTCACTTTGAACGTATTCCATAAATATACCGACCGCGTCGGATGACAACATCGCCCAGATCGTCAACGTGCTCCAATCCATGATCCTGACGAACGGCCCGAAGATGTTGCTCACGCCGACTTATTATGTTTTCCAGATGTATAACGTGCACCAGGACGCCACTTTCCTGCCGATGGACTTGATCTGCGACAAGGTCAAAGTGCGCGGAGGCCGAGAAGTACCGATGGTAAGCGCTTCCGCCTCCAAAGACAAGAACGGACGTATCCACATCTCTTTGGCCAATGTAGATGTCGACAACGCCCAAAGCATCACCCTCGACCTGCAAGGACAAAAGATCGGCAGCGTGAAAGGACGTATCCTGACCTCCGCTCCATCAATGACCATAACACCTTCGAGAAACCGGATGTCGTAAAACCGGCAACCTTCGACGGTGCGAAAATCGAAAAGGGACAGCTCAAAATCGACCTGCCCGCCAAGTCTATCGTCGTACTGGAAGTGAAATGATTTATATTCATTTATGATTGAACGTGGCGTTGTTTGTGATATCAGGTCAGGAGTAAACGAATAAATCATAAATCATAAATCAAAAATCATATTTATTTCCTACTTTTGCCCGAAGAAAACAAAAACACTATATAAACTTAGAAGATTATGAAACCTACATTATTCTTATTGGCTGCCGGAATGGGAAGCCGTTATGGAGCTTGAAACAATTGGACGGACTGGGTCCTAATGGTGAAACAATCATGGATTATTCCATCTACGATGCATTCGCGCCGGTTTCGGCAAACTCGTTTTCGTTATCCGTAAAGATTTCGAACAGGATTTTCGCGACAAAATCCTCTCCAAATATGAAAGTCACATTCCTTGCGAACTGGTATTCCAGGCATTGGACAACCTGCCCGAAGGATTCACCTGCCCGGCAGAACGTACAAAACCGTGGGGCACGAACCATGCCGTCATGATGGGAGCTGACGTGATCAAAGAACCGTTTGCCGTTATCAACTGCGATGACTTCTACGGACGCGACTCTTTCCAGACAATGGGTAAATTCCTGGCTGCCCTGCCTGAAGGTTCCAAGAACGTATATTCGATGGTAGGTTTCCGCGTAGGCAACACATTGAGCGAAAGCGGTACGGTATCACGCGGTATCTGTAGTACAGATGCAAACAAGTTGTTGACTTCGGTTGTCGAACGTACTAAAATCCAGCGTATCGACGGCGAAGTAAAATATATCGACGACAACGGCGAATGGACGGCAACTCCCGACACGACTCCGGTCAGCATGAACTTCTGGGGCTTCACCCCTGATTACTTCGCTTACAGCCAGGAATTCTTCAAGACTTTTCTGAGCGATCCGAAGAACATGGAAAACCTGAAGAGCGAATTCTTCATTCGCTGATGTAGATAAATTGATCAGTGACAAGACTGCTACGGTCGAAGTATTGGATACTGCCAGCAAATGGTTCGGCGTCACCTATCCGGAAGACCGCCAGGAAGTAGTAGATAAAATCCAAGCATTGGTCGATGCAGGCGAATATCCTGCTAAATTGTTCTAAACAAACAGGATCAGGTCCAATAAATAAGCTGAGCATCGATCGATGTACAGCTACGTACGTCTGAGCATCGATCGATGTACAGCTACGTACGTCTGAGCATCGATCGATGTACACTACGTACGTCTGAGCATCGATCGATGTACAGCTACGTACGT
>ENA-OQCS01001370-OQCS01001370.1-human-gut-metagenome-genome-assembly--contig:-NODE-1370-length-12633-cov-2.026387_pt1 | contig 12633 bp, 15 predicted proteins | sample MGYA00242757_ERZ504575 | MGnify/ENA primary metagenome ERZ504575 (study PRJEB26092, sample SAMD00036297) | human gut metagenome | host: Homo sapiens | study: EMG produced TPA metagenomics assembly of...
CTCATACACAATGGGGTGTATCCGAAAAATCGGGTACGCCCCTCTTTCTTTAGCTAATGCCATGTGAGCGCTGCTCAATGACGCGTTAAAAAATATTATAATTTGAGGGGTGTTTACAAATGGACAAATATGTATCTGTCGATACTATATGGGTGCTGATAGGTGCCTTCCTGGTATTCTCTATGCAGCCGGGCTTTGCAATGGTTGAAACAGGCTTTACCAGAGCTAAAAATGCCGGCAACATCGTCATGAAGAACGTCATGGATATGTGCTCGGTTCCATCGTTTTCTGGGTTCTGGGCTTTGGCCTGATGTTTGGTACCGATATCGGCGGCTTTATCGGAGCGCCGGACTTCTTCGTTAAAGGCGATTATGGTGCCAGCTATCCGAGCACAGCCTACTTTATCTTCCAGACGATGTTCTGTGCTACTGCAGCAACCATTGTTTCCGGTGCTATGGCAGAACGTACCAACTTCTTGGTATATTGCATTTACAGCGTATTAATCAGTGCTGTTATTTATCCGATCAGCGGTCACTGGATTTGGGGCGGCGGCTGGCTCGCACAGATGCTTCCACGATTTCGCCGGTTCTACTGCCGTTCATATGGTAGGCGGCGTTGCTTCTCTCGTCGGTGCCAAGATGATTGGCGCGCGTATCGGCAAATACAATACCGACGGTACGGTAAACGCTATTCCCGGTCACAGCATTCCGCTTGGTGCCTTGGGTGTTTTCCTTCTCTGGTTCGGCTGGTTCGGTTTCAATGGTGCTTCTACCGTTTGTGCAACCGGTGATGATGTTCTGGTTTCCATGGGTGCTATCTTCATTACCACTAACATGGCTGCAGCAGCTGCTGCTACCGCAACTATGATTTACACCTGGATTCGTTACGGCAAGCCTGATGTTTCTATGACTCTGAACGGCGTGCTTGCTGGTCTGGTAGCAATTACCGCAGGCTGCGATATGGTAAGCCCGGCCGCGCTTTAATCATCGGCCTGATTGCCGGTGTGCTGGTAGTCGCTGCTGTTGAATTCTTCGACCAGAAGCTGAAGATTGATGATCCTGTTGGTGCAATTTCTGTTCACGGTATCTGTGGTGCCTTCGGTACTATCGCAACCGGTCTCTTCGCTCTTGACGGCGGCCTCTTCTATGGCGGCGGTACTGATTTTCTGGTAAAACAAATTATCGGTGTTGTTACTGTAGCAATCTATGTTGCGGTTACCATGACGATTATCTTTAAAATTCTTGATAAGCTCTTCGGCCTGCGTGTTAAGGAATCCGAAGAAATCAAAGGTCTGGATATGGAAGAGCACGGTCTGCTCAGCAGCTATGCCGACTTTATGCAAACTTCGCTGGAGGCACAGACTTCTGTTACTACTACCTATGTTACTCCGGTCAAAGAAACTGCAGCTAAGCCTGCAGGCGCAGTAAAGATGAGCAAGGTTGTTATTATCACCTCGCAAAATCGTTTCGAAGCATTGAAGAGTGCTTTAGATAAGCTGGGAATTACCGGCATGACTGTTACTAAGGTTCTGGGCTACGGCATCCAGAAGGGGTCCACAGAAATGTATCGTGGTGCTGAGGTTGCTGCTCACCTGCTGCCGAAGGTAAAGGTTGAAATGATTGTTTCCGCAATTCCTGTTGCAGCAGTAGTCAATGTTGCTAAGCAGGTTTTGTATACCGGCAAATACGGCGATGGCAAAATCTTCATCTATGATGTTGAGGATGTTGTTAAGATTCGTACCGGTGAAACAGGCTATGATGCTCTGCAGGATTATCCTATTGAGGAAAAATAATTTGCTTCTCCCTAATCAAACTCCCTAATAAAACAGGAAGGCGCTCGGTGTCTTGCGTAATGCAGGCTAAGAGCGCTTTTCTGTGTGTTGTGGGGAGAATGCTTTTATAATATTATTATGCGAAAAACTTGCAAAGCTGCATTGTTTAGGCCAAAATAAGATTGAATCGTATTTTAGTCGGATTGGAGTGAATGCTATGAATAAAACGTTGCTTTATATAATGAGATGATAGCTTTTTTGCCGGAGATGCACGCCGCTGCCAGCATTTTATCAAGGTTGCCAGCCTGGCCAAGCAGCTGGCTGAGAGCGAGGCTGCGGATGCAGAGCTGACAGAGCTTGTGGAGGCGGCCGGTCTTGTGCATGACTGCGGTATTAAACCCGGCGAGGCCAAGTACGGTGCCGGTCACTGCACAGGCAAAATTCAGGAGCAGGAAGGACCTGCGGTAGCACGCGAGCTTTTGCAAAAGGTTGGCTATGCCCCTGAAAAAATTGAACGCATCTGCTATCTTGTCGGTCATCACCATACGTATAATATGATTGACGGTCTTGATTATCAGTTGCTTGTGGAAGCTGATTTTATAGTAAATTTTTATGAGGACGGTACGCCGAAGGAGAATATTGCCAAGGCTGTGGAGCGTATTTTTAAAACTGAGAGCGGAACGAAGTTGGTTAAGACTATGTTCGGACTTTGATATAAAATGCTGTGGCTTGCCGGTCACAGCATTTTCTTGCTATTTTGCCTCATGCTTGCTAAAATAAACAAGATTAGGTTATTTTTGGAGGGATAAGATATGAAGGAAATTTATGATTTAGCAGAGCAGTACCATAACGATGGCAATAACTGCGTAGAATCCGTTGTTAAGGCGTGTAACGACGGATTAGAGCTGGGCCTGCCGGATGTAGCAATCCGCATGGTATCCGGCATGGGCGGCGGTATCGGCCGCAGCGGCTGCGTGTGCGGTGCGCTGAGCGGCTCCTGCCTGGTTATCAGCTCTAGCGTTGGCAGATTGGATCCGTCCGAAAAGCATCAGACAGAGGTCTATAAATATACACATGAGTTTCATGAGCGCTTTACCAAACATTTCGGTGCTTCTTGCTGCAGAGCACTGAACCGCCTGAGCTTCGGTACGCCGGAATACAGAACTAAATGCATTAAGATTACTGCCGAAGCGGCAGATATGGTATCTGATTATCTGCAGGAAAAGGGCTTGTTAAAATAGGCCTTGGCTGCGAGCTGAAAGAAGGACTGATGGAGGTCAGGCTGATGGAAAAAACTGAGTTGAAGAACATTGTAATTTTAGCAACCGGCGGCACTATTGCCGGCAAGGCTTCCTCCGGCACCCAGATGACAGGCTATACTGCCGGTGCCTACAGCGTTGCCGATTTGCTGGCAGGTGTGCCTGAACTGGGCGAGCTGGCGCATATCAGCGGCGAGCAGCTGTGCAACATCGACAGCAGCGGTCTTACCGATGCTTTACTGCTGCGCCTGGCGCAGCGCTGCAATGAGCTGCTGGCGCAGGAGGATGTCGACGGCGTTGTTATTACCCATGGTACCGATACTATGGAGGAAACAGCCTTCTTCCTGAACCTGACGGTGAAGAGCGCTAAGCCGGTGGTTCTCGTAGGCGCAATGCGTCCTGCCACCGCAGTCAGTGCCGACGGACCTTTGAATATCATCAACGCTGTTAAGGTTGCTGTAGACGTTGCAAGCACCGGCAGGGAGTGCTGGTGATGATGAACGATGAAATCTACAGTGGTCGTGATGTTACTAAGACCAACACAGCAAATGTGGCGACGTTTAAGGCACTGAACGGCGGTCCCTTAGGTTTCATCGTCGGCGGTGAGGTGCATTACTACTACCGCAGCATGCGTCCGCACACACTGCAGAGCGAGTTTGATGTAACCGGTGTTACTGCTTTGCCGCGCGTGGATATCATCTACACGCATATCGGTGAGGACCGCGTGTTTGTGGATGCGGCACTGGCGGCAGGCGCACGTGGCCTTATTTACGCCGGCAGCGGCATGGGCAGCATTCATGAGGCGGTGGAGGCGGCGCTGGCGGAGGCTGTCAGCCGCGGCGTTGTGGTTGCGCGTTCCAGCCGCACAGGCAGCGGTATTGTTGCCGCAGGTCTGGAACGTTGGCAGGAGCAGGGCTTCCTGTATGCGGATAACCTTAATCCGCAAAAGGCACGCCTTTTGCTGCAATTAGCACTTTTGCGGACGCAGGAGCGCAGCGAGGTGCAGGGTGTTTTCAGCCGTTATTAAAAGATAAACAGCATGTAAAGCAAAAAGCTATCAGCAGGCAAAGCCCGGTGATAGCTTTTTTATGCGCTTTAAAATTTTACCATCTTCTGTAACCGTTATGGTGCTTGGCACGCTCTGCCTGACGAGCAGCGCGTTCTGCTTCGTAAGCCTCGCGGGCAGCGAAGAAATCCTCTAGCTTCCAGCCGCGGTTAAACATTTCAATCAGCAGCTTACCGGTGTTGTTGGCATCGTCAAAGGCGTGTGCCACAGGCCGGCGGTGTTGACCTCCTGCTCCTCGGTAGCCTTTTTCAGACCGGTGGTGTAATCATCACCCTTCCACAGGCGGTAGGCCAGCGCCAAATCAAGATAGTCCTCGTATTTTACGGGGTTTTCGATTTTATGACGCTCGCAGCCTGTCTGCAGTACCTTGTAATCCTCGGTTCCCCAAGCTACAAAGTAGGTTTCGCCGCTTTCATACAGCGCTGCCAGCTCCTGCACCATGGCAGGAAATTCAATGGCCTGCTGCATATCCTTGGCGGTTATCATGCAAAAATCCATAGAATCCTTAGCCTGCTTAGGATAAAAATGCGGTTTGACAAAGCTCTGGATGCGTCCGCAGTCGGTTGAGCGGTTCGCCGTCCAGCTTCACTGCGCCGATTTCGATAATCTCGGAAAAGAAGCCGCGCGGACGGCCGACAGGGCGCTCGTAGGTAGTAAATTCAAAATCAACGACTAAAAATTTCTTCATAGCAATCCCTTCTTACGCTAAAGCATAGCCTGCTGCTCAGTGCTTTTTACCGCAGCATTTTTTATACTTCTTGCCGCTGCCGCAGGGACAGGGGTCGTTAGGATAAACCTTTTTCGCTTTGGCACCTACACGGGTATTTTGCTGAGCTGCCTGCTGTGCGTCGCGCAGCAGCTTGATGGTTTCGTTGGGAGTGTGGCCGCCGAGGCAGAACATGCGGGTAGCATTGTTGCGGGCGTTCTGCAGCAGTACGGAAGTCTGCCGAGGTGACTGTAATTGTTCCAGGCAGGGATGTTAGCCTGCAGCTTCTGAATCAGCTCAGAGGTATTACCGTCGGTGTTGGAGTTTTCGAATTCATAAATGTACTGGCACCAGTAATGTGCATCCAGTGCAGCAACATTCAGCTCCTGAGTAAAGAAGTCATGCAGATCCTGATATGCGGTGGTAGATTGCATATAACCGTAGTGGGAAAGCATGGTGATTTCCTTTACGGTAGGCAGGTACAGGCCGAAGGGCTTTCTGCCCTGTTCCAGTCTGGTGTAGAAGTCATCGCTGTCATTTTTCTTGAGCAGGATGCGGCCGTCTTTAATTGCGCAGGGGTTAAAGTTTGCTCGGAACCTCGGCCTAGCAGTTGCGGCAGAGTTTCCGGAGTAAGCTCAAAGCCTGCTTTTTGATTATACATTTCGCAGAAAAATTCTACCGGCAGGATCAGGTGCAGGCTGGACATTGCGGTGATGCAGTCCAAAAGCCATGCCAGCTGTTGGCGGCGAGCCTGGAAATCTGCGGTGTTGATTTTTTGTAGACGGTGCGTGCTTCCTTTACTGCTTCAAAGCAGTCATCTGGATAGGAAACAATGTAGCCCATAGAAATAAAGGGCAGCAGCAGTGCATATTCACTGTAGGTAGGATGGAAGCATTTTTTCTCCAAGGCTGCTTCGAAGGCCTGAATATTTTCGTCCGGCATAATAGCAAAACGTTTTGCTGCAATTTCCGGCTTTTGCATTTCTGTGCAGATTTTTTCTGCCAGCTCGTCCTTTTGAGCTTGCTGTAGGTGATGCAGAGCTGACGCGCTGCAAAAATTAATTTATCCTTAGTGAAGGCTTTTAAGTAATCCAACAATACAGGTTTACGGGATGTCGATTCTTGGTTTTGGTTGTACTTGCAGACATATTGATAGAAAATCTCCTTCTTTGTAATCTTACGTATCTCTTAATTATAAATAAAAACAGGAAATATAGCAAGTGAGGAAATTTAATATGCAGTTTATTATACGCTTTTCGGCGGTTAAATTTATTTTTCAGGCTCTGCTTGCTGACGGCGCATAGCAGGAATCAGGAAAAAGGCACAGTAAATAAAGGAAAGCAGCACGATTGCGCCGCCGCCGAGACCGATATAAGCGATGGAAGCATGCGTACAGATAAGTCCGCCCAGATAGCTGCCGCTGCCGATACCCAGATTATAAATGCCGGAGTAAATCGACATAGCCACAGCGGAGGTGCTCATAGTAGTTGTACGCAAAAGCTCTGCCTGGCCTACAACGTTGAAGGCTGTAACGAAAATGCCCCAGACTGCGCAGAGCAGCACCAGAAGATAATGATTGATGCTTACGGGGTAGAGCAGCAGCAAAACAACTGCTACGCCAAGGACGGTGATGCGGAAGAAGTGATAGCGGCATTTATCATACCATTGGAAAAGGCTGCGCTGCCCAAAAGTCCGGCTGCACCGAAAATAACCAGGGTGATGGTTATCCAGGCTTCATCCATCAGCGCAATCTGCTTCAGATAAGGCTCAATATAGCTGTAGGCGGTGTAATAGCCTGTGGGGAGTAAAAAGGACATCATATAGAGGCCGATGAGCACAGGATTTTTCAGCATTACCGGCAACTGCGAAAGCGTAAACGGTTCGCTTTTTCCAGCTTGGGGAAGACGAAGAACATGTAGGCCAATACGATGAAGGCCAAAACGGCAATGCACATAAAGGCCATGCGCCAGCCTACGTAAAGGCCGATGATGCGTCCTAAGGGCAGGCCGACGATGATGGCGATAGCGGTACCGGTTACAATCATACTCATAGCCAGTGCTTTGAAGGGACCTTTAACCAGACGCACGGCGATAGGTGAGGCGACCGACCAGAAAATGGAGTGGGCGAAGGCTACGCCGATACGCGAAAGCAGCAGCGTCCAAAAGCCGGTGGCAAAGGCAGAGGCTACATGCGATACGGCGAACAGGCTGATAGTGGCCAGCAAAAGCTTGCGCAGCGGATAGCGGGAAGCGGCAATCATCAGCGGCAGGCTCATGAGCATTACGACGTAGGCATAAATGGTAATCAGCATACCTCCTGCGCTTCCGTCATGCGGAAGTCTGCGGCGATATCGGACAAAAGCCTATGGGCATAAATTCCGATGTGTTAAAAATAAAGGCGGAAACTGTCATGCCGATTAACGGCAGCCATTCGCGGGTAGTGATTTTGTTTTCCATATATATAAAGCACCTGACTTTCATTCTATAAAATTGCGCTGAATATTATAGCACAGCATATTTGTGTGCTACAAGTAAAAAAATTGTAAATTATTTGTTGCGGGATGGTGCGGAGGTTTTCTTTGAAAAGGGCTGTCGTTAAGGAGCAAAAACAGTAAAGGCGTTCTACTTAAGTACGGTAGAACGCCTTTAATTATAATATTAATTTTAGTTTATAGTTATTGCTCAGCTTGCAACGCTTCAACTTGTTCAAACGGGAGAGAAGTAGCCTTGGCGATATCCTATACAGAAATGTCCATGCTGAAAAGACGCTTAGCAGCAATGTTGCATTTGCTTCGCCCTCAGCAATGCCTTCACGCCTTTCATCTAATAAACGTGCTTCCATAAGCATAAATTCTCGCCTTACTTTTGTATCTAATTTGAGATAGCTGATTTCATCGTCAATTTGCTTGGTGAAATCAGTATTAGAGTGGTTAAGCTTCTTCCTTCAGCTTCTCCACATCAGCGAGAGATAAACCGGAAAGTTCCGTGATTTCCTGCAGGGAATAGCAACCTTTAGCTAACATGAGTTTAGCGACTTTAAGTTTATGTTCAGCTTCACCTTTTACTAATCCGATAGCTTCACCTTCAGCAAGGCCAATCTCCTTGCCTTCGGCAATGCCCTCACGTCTTTCATCTAACAAACGTGCTTCCATAAGCATAAATTCTCGCCTCACTTTCGTATCAAGTTTGAGATAGCTGATTTCATCATCAATTTGCATTACCCTGTTCAAAGAAATCAAAAACGCAGATAAAAATGATACCTAATTTTCTCGTTTTATTTTAACACAGATGCAATAAAAAAATACATAAGCAGTGCAAAAACAAAAAATAATAGTACTCTGACGATAAAAAATATTGTGAATATTATATTTAGATTAACGATTTAATTCTATTAACTTGACATAAAAGAGATGAAATATTATAATTTATAAAATTATTCCACTAATAAAAATCGAGAGGCAATCATTATAACATGTATATTAAGGAAAAAATATAATAAAATGAATAAAAATATCCAAAGCAAAAAACAAAAATACAATGCTGCTTTAGCAATGGCTGTTTTGATGACCTTGGGTGGTTTCACCTTTGGCACCAATCCGACCTTTGCGGAAACTAATGATAAGCCTGTATGGGTTGGCTCATACAATGCCGGAGCATATAAAGATGGCATTTTTGTAAGCAATGCTGATACCACGGATAATTTAGTTCATATCGGGGCTGATGTTCAGACCAAAGTTGTCAATGTTACTGATTCTGTTACTAGCAACAATAAAGCAGTATATGTAGGAGCGTATGATAAATTAGTTGCCAATGAAGGTGTAAATATTTCAAATATTAATTTCCATGACACTACAAGTACTGGTGAAAAACATGGACTGTATGTATTTGGCGCTACAGTAGAAGCTCCAACTATTCGTGTAGATAATTTGACCACTGATTCTACCGAGGCTTTAGCAGGTTTGGTGGCAGGTACAGATGTGGTTATGGCATGAATAAGGAAACTTTAAAAGCAGACTCTATCTATGTAGGCAATGTCAAATCTGATACAAGTAAATATGTATACGGTAGTTTGCTTCAAGGTGCTTTATGGCAAAGCTTTCATGAAGGGCAGGATAATAATTTCACAATAGAAAATATTACCGGTGGTGCAGATAATGCTATAGTCGGTGGTATTGAAGTACAGTTTGCAAATAGTACCATGTCGGATTGCTCTTATGATATTACAGGTGATACTGTAATCAGCAACATTAATTCCACTCAGGGCTCGGCTTATGGTATTATGGCTAAGGGTTCTTCTACTGGCTCTGAAGCTTCTTACATGCATTTAAATAACTTGAAAATCTCCGATATCCATGGTAAGGATTTATCTGTTGGTATATGCGGACATGTCGGTGATATTATTGTTGATAATGCGGATATTAATATGACCGGCAAAGATGGTTATAATGGTCTTTATGCTGAGCCGGTGGCCGATGCGGAAAAGGCAGCGGTTAATAGCTTTGCCATCAGTGGCTTACTGGTGGGTAATATTAAATTGGATAATGCTGAAGGTAGCTACAATATTCAAGGTGATATTCTGGCAGACAGATTTAATCTTGATAAACAGGTTGAAGTAGCTATTAAGCAGCTTGAGGACCCTAAAACACTGGAACAACTCAAAGAACAACTTAAAGAAGGTCATCCTGATTGGACGGATGAGCAGGTTGACGATTTCATTAATAACCAAGTTGCAGATTTAGTTAATACGTTGAAAAATTCCGGACACATCAATTAGGTGGCAAGCTTGCTCTTTACGGCGATGTATATGCAAAATGCGGTGGCAATGTAAACATCAATCTGACTAAGGACAGCATTTTTGAGGGACAGGCTGATAAATATGCTGATTGTGATACATTTTGTTCTATAGTATGGCGTAAGGCTGACCTTGATGGTCTTAATAAATCTGCCCTTTATAAATTATTTGGCTTTGATTCGATGCAGGAACAACTCGAGATGCAGGGACTGCCTATAGTTGGTGCCGGTAAAATCGATATTTCTATGAAAGATGATTCCATTTGGAAAGCGCATGGCAAGAGCTTTGTTGATACGCTGAATTTTAAAGACGGTGGTCTTGTTGATATGCACGCAGAGGATGGTTCTTCTATTACTGCAGGTAAAGTAACTGGTAACGGTACCTTTATCATGAATCTCAGCAATAATGCAGATAAGTCTGATATGCTTTATGTTAAGGACTTCAGTGAGGCTGGTGTGCAGACTATTCAGGCTAACCTTAAGGATGGTTTAAAACCTGAAGACTTGAAGGGTATGCGTTTTGCGACAACCGGAGGTGATGACTACAAACGTAATCCTAACGAAAAATTCAAGGTTGTGCTCTATAAAAATCAGGGCGTTAATGACGTAACCTATAAAGTCAGCAACGAAGCATTTAACGTTAAAAACGAAAAATTTGATCCTGAAGCAACTGAAACCAACGAAAAATTCAATGGCGGTAAGGATGGTGCAGGCACCTATAAGCCGGGAAATGACTATATTACTGCTATCTTCTCTGGTCAATCCTTTACTCGTGAAACGGTAGATTTTGAAAAAATTCAGCAAGACGTCAATAATGGAACTATTGAAGATTGGGATGATTTGTATGATGAAAACGGTAAGTTTTTACCTCAATACATAAAGAAAGAAATCATTGAAAATCCTGTTAAGGAAGGCACTAACTGGTATCTCGACACTGCTGTTAATACTACCAGCAACAGCGGCAACATTATTAAAAATGCAGCTGCTCTTGATTATGCCAATGCTGTAACTACAGATACTTTGAATAAGCGTCTTGGTGAAGCACGTTATTCTAATGAAGGTGACGGCATGTGGGCACGTGTACGCCATGATCGTTTCGGCAAAACAAACCGCTACGAAGGTAAAAACACCATGACCGAGCTTGGCTACGACTGGAAGCGTTGCGACACAAGCTATGGCAAGCATATGCAGGGTGCAGCTGTGAACTACACAACCGGCAGTGCTGATTATAAAGGCGTCACCGGCGAAAGCAGTACTAAGCGTTATGGTCTTTCCTTCTATGATACCCAACTGAGAGAAACAGGTCATTATCTTGATACCGTTGCTAAATTCGGTCGCGTTTCTAACAAATTCACTCTTGAACAGGAAGACGAAAATAATGTAAACGCTGATTACCATAACAATTATTATGCTTTGAGCTTTGAATATGGTCGCAAAAACCCGTTGGAAAACAACTGGTATGTTGAACCTCAGGCTCAGCTGCAGTACACTTATCTTGCTTCTACCGATTATCGCACCAGCCAAAGTACTGATGTACAGCTTTCCGGTACTGACAGCTTAATCGGCCGTGTAGGCTTCCGCATCGGCAGAGAGCTTGATGATAAGACTGCCTTCTATGTTGACGCTAATGCTTACCATGAATTTCTGGGTAATCAGGATATTCTTGCCAGCGATAGGACCGGCATTATGAATGCTACTACCCATAACGATGGAATCTGGTATGAAGCAGGCGTTGGTATTTCCGGTAAATTGAATAAAAACACTAATGGTTTCGTTCAATTTACTAAAGGCTTTGGCTCTGATGTTGAACACACCTGGAGCTTTGAAGGCGGCCTGAACTTTACGTTCTAATCTGCTGGTTTGCAAAATGACTTAATACTTTGTTCATTTTGTTTGTTGTTTTTTTAAAAGCCTATGCTTTACTGCTTGCGGTAAGGCGTAGGCCTTTTTTTGCAGAATATATAAGAACGTTAGCTTTTTTTGTCTAGAGCATAGCAACAGATAATATGCTAAATTTTTCTGAAACAAAAGGAGTTCTGCCAACGTGAGGCAGAACTCCTTTAAATCTTTTTATGCTTCTTTTACTTCGCTGTCGCCAGCATCAGCTTAATACGGTTTTCCTGATTGACGCGGGCAGCGCTGGCATCGTAGTCCAGTGCCAAAATATTGGCTTCTTCGGCAATCTCCTTGATTTTGTTAATCATGCCGCGGCCGGCGATGTGATTAGGCAGGCAGCCGAAGGGCTGAGCACAGATAATATTGGTGTAGCCGCTATGCACCAGCTCCAGCATTTCGGCAGTCAGTAGCCAGCCTTCGCCCATATTGTTGCCGTAGCCGATAACACCCTTGGCCATAGCCTTAGTTTCCTCATAGGTGGAGGGGGCGCTGAAGGGAGCGATACTGAGAGCCTGATGCAGAATGCCTTCCATATATTTCAAATACCACATAGCGCTTTTGTTGACACTGTATTTGATAAAGCTGCCGCCGTAAAGCTTGTAATCCGTAAGATAAGTATCAACACAGTACATGATGAAATTCATCAGACCGGGCAGCATATATTCGCAGTTCTGACGTTGCAGGAAAGCTTCCAGATTGTTGTTGCCCAATGCGGCATATTTGATGTAGATTTCACCGACAATACCGACCTTGATTTTTTCCTTGTTGGTGATAGGCAAATCCGCAAATTCGTGCGCAATAGCTTAGTAAGCTGCTTGATAGTGCCCAAGGCCTGCGCCTTGCCGCTCTTGAAGGCTTCACTCAAGCGTGCCAGCCATTTTTGCGCCAGTCTGTCGGCAGCGCCGTGTACAACCTCATAGGGACGTGTTTTATTCGTCAGGTACATCAGGGTATCGCCGTAAACAACGGCAGCCAAAAACTTATGCACCATGATGCATCCAGATGGAAGCCTGGCTGCTGCTCCAAACCGTTGACGTTGAGGCTGATAACAGGGATGTGCGTAAGGCCTGCTTTTTCCAAAGCCTTGCGCAGCAGATAGATATAGTTGGAGCACGGCAGCCGCCACCTGTTTGGGTGATAATCAGC
>ENA-OQCS01001371-OQCS01001371.1-human-gut-metagenome-genome-assembly--contig:-NODE-1371-length-12633-cov-1.785383_pt1 | contig 12633 bp, 14 predicted proteins | sample MGYA00242757_ERZ504575 | MGnify/ENA primary metagenome ERZ504575 (study PRJEB26092, sample SAMD00036297) | human gut metagenome | host: Homo sapiens | study: EMG produced TPA metagenomics assembly of...
CTGCCGGAAGACTGCTGACAGTCTCAGGAAAGTTACAGCATACTTTAACGGCTGATGGAATACACAGTTTGTTGGCAAGTCCCGGAGTCATATCTGACTCGTATGATTGCTGGAATCTTGCAGCGTTTGGCTGCAATTACAACAGGGACGGTAACGAAACCACCCTTGGAAAAGACTACATCGGGTTTCAGTTTTTTGAGAAGCTTCTTTGCTTCATGGAACCCTTTTAATACCCGGAAAGGATCGGAGAAGTTCTTGGGATCGAAATAACGTCTCAGCTTTCCAGATGAGATCCCATAATATGGAATACCCATTTCTTCAATGAGTTTACGTTCGATACCTTCGTAAGATCCGATATAGGAAATCTGATATCCGGCAGCTTTGAGTGTCGGGATCAGAGCAATATTTGGTGTAACATGTCCGGCAGTACCGCCGCCGGTAAGTACAATATGTTTCATAGGGAAAACCTCCTGAAAATCATTTTATTACCAATAACTATGAACACCGGGAAGAATTGTCAAGAAAGAGATAATATCATGAAAAAGAGTTTGAGAAAGAACAGAAAGAACAACCAGATAGATGATGTATTCCTGGATATGCCGGATATGGAGGATGACGAGAAATTCCGTCAGTGGCTGGAAGAGGAATATCTGAAGGAAGCAGATGCCATCGAGGAAGCTCTTTTGATGGCAGAAAATTTGAGGACAATCAGGATATCGTAGAGAAACTGAGTGTTTCCAGAGAAAGCTTTTATCAGCGTGCCAGAGAAGAAGGTCTGTTGGAGGATACGGCAGATGAGAAGGCAGATGATGAGAAGAATACAGAAGAAGCAGCGCCTGAATCTACGGAAAAGAAAATTCTGGAATTCAGAAAAAACGCAGGTGTATCAAAGGATGCCGCACGTGATGCGAACAGAAACTCCGGCAAAAAGAAACACAGTTATGTGCGCTTTGGCAGAATCGCCGGAATCGCGGGCCTGTGTCTGATCTGCGTGTTCGCTGCAAGTATGAGCAGCGAGGCGAACCGGAAGTATCTGGTGAACAGTGTGCGGATATTGAGCGGGAATGACAGCCAGTTTATAACAGATAATTCTTCTGATAATGAGCATGCAACTACAGAAGAAAGCGATGCGATTGCGGATATAGAAGAGAAGCTGGGTGTAAAGATGCCAGAGTTTTATTATCGGCCGTATGGGATGGAGTTTATAGATTATGAAGTAAGAGAAGGATCGGCGTATGCAGATATAGAATATCAATATAAAAAGATATAGAAGTTCTTTATATTGATAAACAAGATCAGTTTACAACTAGTAAGATAAGAAGTCTTAATGGAACTGAAAAAGTTATAGATGAAATAACTAATAATGGGATAAAAATTATAATAAAGGAATTGAGAGATAAAAAAGATAAACATATTACGTATGTTGCTACTTGGTCATCAGGAGAATGTACATATTCCTGGATTGGAAAAATGCAAATAGATGAATTGAAAAAAATAGTTAAAGAAATGAAATTTTAGAGTGATTTTCCAGATTTCTTACGTATATAGTTATGTAAAGGTTGTTTACATGGCGAAAGGAAGTGAGAAATGAATATCTGGAAGAAGGTGCTTGGAATCAGTCTGGCAGTTGGTCTATCTGTTGGAATAAGCATTGCACCGGTATATGCAGATACGACCAGTATTCTGGATGAGATTACAGATGAAGAAACGACAGAAGACTATGCAGAAGATACTTCAACGATTCTGGCAAGAAGTAGCTATCTTAATTTTGGTAATGCTACAATTAAAAAGGTAGCTAGCAATGAAATAATTATTTCTGGTTTGACTCAGTGTCATAGAAAATGTAGCAAAGTGTATTTGTCAATTTATCTGGAACGGAAGGTCAATGGAAGCTACGGAACATATAAGTACTGGAATTTCACAGCAAATAATGCAACGAAACTGAGCAAAGAAATCGACGTAGCAGTTCCATCAGGTACATATTACCGTGTGCGTGGATACCATGCAGCCAGTCAGTCGGGTACAAAAGAATCTACCTCTACGCTGACAAGTGGTATCATGGTCAAATAATGACTATTGGAAAAGGAAAAAGGAAGAAAAGAAGAAAAATATTAATCAGTAATCCGTGAAGTGCGAAGAAGGTCGCAGGATGCAAAATAAATTTATGTAAACACCGTTACCGTCCGGGGACATCAACGTACTCACAAATCATGTCGGACTCGTCAGAGTTCACATTATTCATGATCTTATGCGCAAAGGAATAACATAATCATACGCAAAAAAAGGATCATTTAACCATATCTACAAAATCATATGAACCATACAAAACAAGGCGGGACTTCATACACCCCGCCTTATTTTACATAAAAAGAAATATAAATAATATTTGAATAGTATATGTTTTTGCATGGTATATTGCAAATTAAAAGAACATATGCTATAATGCCAGTAGCAAAACGATAAGATGTGTTCACAGTAGCACAGCAAAAACTCCCCAGAGTTCGCACCTCTGGGGAGTTTTTATTCCATTTTGGCGAGGCGGCTTAGACCTCAGGCTGGCTACTAGCTGCTATTTTCCATCCAGCCATTTGCAAATGTAGTAGGCGATTACACTTGCCAGAATGGAAAGCATAAACGATAAAATTGAATTCACAATAGCATACCCCCTTTCTGTACCTGTCTAGGGGCAGTAGCAAAAGCATTGTAACATGAAGCCCTGGTCGAAAAAACGCAATTTTTGTTAAGATATATTGTCTTTTTTGCACAAAAAGACTGTTAAAAATCAATCAAATCGTGTATAATGGTTACAACAAAACATACTTGGATGATTTTTCAGATAAAGGGGGTTCGCACATGAAGATTACCTTTATTGGGGCGACACATGAAGTAACTGGAAGCTGTTATTATCTGGAAGCAGCAGGAAAGAAAATTCCTGGTAGACTGCGGTATGGAACAGGGTCCGGATTACTACGAGAATCAGGATATTCCTGTAAAGGGAAGTGACCTGGATTTTGTTCTTTTGACCCATGCACATATGGATCACTCCGGAAATCTTCCCGCTATTTACGCAAAAGGATTTCAGGGACCGATTTATGCAACACAGGCTACATGCCACCTTTGTGACATTATGCTTCGAGACAGTGCCACATTCAGATGTTCGAGGCAGAATGGCGAAACCGTAAAGGACGTCGTCAGGGAAAACCGGAATTTATTCCTGCATACACTATGGAAGATGCCATGGGTGTTATCCAGAATTTTGTTCCGTGTCCGTATGAAAAAACCATCAAACCGGCAGAAGGAATCAGCGTTCGTTTTGTAGATGCCGGCCACCTTCTTGGTTCTGCAAGTATTGAGATCATGATTCAGGAAGATGGCAAAGAGAAAAAAATCGTCTTCTCCGGCGATATCGGTAATCTGAATCAGCCACTGATCAAAGATCCGGTCTATCTCCATGATGCAGATTATGTAGTCATGGAATCCACTTACGGTGACAGAAGTCACGGCGACCGACCGGATTATGTGGCAATGCTTACCGAAGTGATCCAGCATACTTTTGACCGTGGAGGAAGTGTAGTCATTCCTTCTTTTGCAGTTGGCCGCACACAGGAAATGCTGTATTTTATCCGTCAGATCAAGGAAGAAGGACGCGTGCATGGACACGATAACTTCAAAGTCTATGTAGACAGTCCTCTGGCAAATGAAGCAACGACGATCTTTAATGAACATATTTATGACTGCTTTGATGAAGAAGCGATGACACTGGTGAAGAAGGGCATCAACGTTGATGTTCCCGGGATTAAAGACCTCGATTACCAGTGACGATTCAAAAGCAATCAACTTTGACGAAGACTGCAAGGTTATCATTTCCGCGAGCGTATGTGCGATGCCGGCCGAATCAAACATCATCTGAAACATAATCTGTGGAATCCGAACAATACGATTCTGTTTGTTGGGTATCGGGCAATCGGAACGCTTGGCCGTGCCCTGATCGAAGGTGCGACCGAAGTTAAACTGTTTGGTGAGACGGTTGCTGTAGGCGCAGAGATCCGTCAGATGCCGGGTATCAGCGGTCATGCGGATGTGAATGGCCTGATGACTGGATCAAGGGCATTCAAAGAAAAACCGGAAAAAGTATTTGTCACCCACGGCGATGATGAAGTGACCGAGATCTTTGCAAGAAGACTGCAGGAGGAACTGGGACTGGATTCTATGGCACCGTTCAGCGGAACCGTCTATGATCTGGCGAACAATACCTGTATCTATGAGGCACAGGGAATCAAAATCACGAAAGCTTCTGTTTCTCCGAAAGCAAGCAGAGCCGCACGTGCATTCCAGAAGCTGGTTGCCATGGGACAGCGCCTTATGTCTGTTATCCGAAAGAACGAAGGCATGCCGAACAAAGACCTGGAGCGTTTCAGCAGAGATATACAGTCGCTGTGTGACAAGTGGGACAGAGATGATCTCTCCTGATGTTTAAATCCGATCCGGCTGTTATAACAGAAATTATAGATAAATTAATATAAAAAGACTGCCGTTTCTTTGATTGGAAATAAAAAATCTTCCAGTCAGAGGAGCGACAGTCTTTTGCATTGGGTTTCGACCCGAAATTTTAAAATCAGTTCAGAGCTTCTTTCAGAGCTTTTGCAAGCTGATCCGGGCAGGATGTTGGTTTGAAGCCACAACGAATCCCTTCCATTCTGCTGATAGCTTCTTTGGCATCCATGCCTTCTACCAGTCTGGCAACGCCCTGTGTATTACCGGAGCAGCCGCCCTGGAATTTTACATCATGAACTTTCCTGCATCGTCGATCTCAAATGAAATGGCGCTTGAACAGACACCAGATGTTTTATATACCATAATCTTAACCTCCTGAGTTCAGTTATTGTAAATAATAACAATATATTTTTCCAATAAGTATACCAGAAAAGGACAAAGCGGACAAGTCTGCCGCAGATTTTCCAGAGGAATTCCCTGTGAAGCAAAAAAAGTTTCCATATAAACGCAACATTGCTATAATAGACTATGCTATTCACAATCAGGGATGATAACAGATTACAGTGCCCGGCTTTTCAGAAAAAGGGCACGATGATAAAGGAGATTACAATATTATGAGATGTATTGGTATTATAGGAGCAATGGAAGTTGAAGTAGCAAGTCTCAAAGAACAGATGAAAGATATTCAGGTGACACGTAAGGCTTCCATGGAATTTTATTCAGGTATTATCGAAGGAAAAAACGTAGTTGTTGTCCGTTCTGGAATTGGTAAGGTCAATGCAGCAGTCTGCACACAGATTCTGATCGATGATTTCAAAGCAGAAGTAGTGATCAACACCGGTATCGCAGGAAGTCTGAATGCAGACATCAACATTGGAGATATCGTTGTTTCCACAGATCTGATCCATCATGATATGAATGCCGTTGCATTTGGTTATCCGGTTGGACAGATTCCGCAGATGGAAGCTTTTTCTTTCCACAGTGATGATGCACTTCGCGCACTTGCAGTAAAAGCATGCAAAGAAGCAAATCCTGATATCGAAGTATTCGAGGGACGCATTGCATCCGGTGACCAGTTTGTGGCAGACCAGGGTGTCAAAGATTTTATTACAAAAGAATTTGGAGCATACGCTGTTGAAATGGAAGGCGCGGCAATCGCACAGGCAGCATATCTGAACAATGTACCTTTCCTTGTGATCCGTGCAATTTCTGACAAAGCAGATGGAAGTGCAGAGATGGATTATCCGACATTCGAAGCGCAGGCAGCAGAGCATAGTTTCAAACTGACACTCCGCATTCTGAAAGACATTCAGGCTGAAGCGCACACTTGAAAAGATTCTGCATAGAATGTTATAGATGATGACGAAACAGGAGCCTGTCCATGTATTATGACAAGTTTCTTCCATTTTATATGACGTATGCAGATTCTTCTCTTTACAGCAGAGAGAGAATACAGGAGCAGGAATTTGCTCTGATGAAATCTTATTATCCGGAAACTGCCCGCAAAATTCAGGAAAAAGTTGAAGAAGAATGTCAGCTTATGGATTATGAGGGAAGCAGACTTTATGATGAGCATCCGGACAAATTTATGATGCATCGGCTTTACAGGCAGATACGTTCTCAGGTAGACGGAGAAATGGCAGCGCAGGAAATTCCTGATGAATTTCTGGATGAACTGATCCAGGTGCTTTTGTATCAGGAGATTTCCAGGCGCCGGTGCAGACGACGCAGATACCGTGGATTCTGACAGTTGAGCGAATAAGAACACTGCAGTTCTAATGCCGGAATCCGATGGTGTACACAGGGGCATTACAGAGGGATTATGAAAGATTAAATATGATGACATTACAGGAATTTTTGGAAAAACAATTTGATGAAAACCTGATGCTTGCAGTCTTAAGCGGCCAGCGGAGCAAGGAAAAAGAGGCTCCTTCCAAGGTGCGGATCCGCCAGATAGAACTGAAAGGCAGCGTCTGTTATCAGGCATCCTCACGGTGGGAACCAAGGTCCTTCACTCCAATTACAGCAGAGAAGAAGTGATCGCATATGTGGAACAGAGTCTTCAGGAGGGTGGATTTTCCCAGCTGCAGGTGCAGGGAAGATGCAAAGATGGCAGTGTTCTTGTCAGCAAAAAGGGTAAAGTAACTGTCAAAGTGAAAGAGCATCAGGCGAAAGAGCCTGTTCAGATTCTGGCACACAATCGTGTGAAACAGTATATATTGAAGGAAGGAACTCCGGTTCCATTCCTGGTGGATCTTGGAGTTATGAATAAAGAAGGAAAGATCCATCGTCTGGCTTATGACAAGTTCAAACAGATCAACGTTTCCTGGAGTTTATTGAGGATATTCTTCCGGCATTGTCCAGGGAGCGGGAGGTCATGATCCTGGGTTTTGGATGTGGCAAATCATATCTGACATTTGCCATGTATTATTATCTGAAGGAACTCAAAAAATATGACGTTCATATCATTGGGTTGGACCTGAAGGAAGATGTGATTCGGAAATGCAATGGACTGGCAGAAAAATACGGATATGAGAAACTGCATTTTCTGTGTGGTGATATTGCGGAATATGAAGGTGTGCAGAAAGTAGATATGGTGGTAACGCTCCATGCATGTGACAAAGCAACCGATTATGCACTTGCCAAAGCGGTTGAGTGGGATGCGCAGGTGATACTGTCTGTTCCATGCTGTCAGCATGAACTGAATGACCAGATTCAGAATAAACTGCTTTCTCCGGTGCTGAAATATGGACTTCTGAAAGAAAGAATGTCTGCACTTCTTACAGACGGAATCCGTGCAGAACTTTTGGAATCGAAGGGATACAGTACGCAGATTCTGGAATTTATTGATATGGAACATACACCGAAGAATCTCCTGATCCGGGCAGTAAAGACAGGCAGATCCCGTTCGGGTGAAACTTTGAAAGAGATGACGGATGCCATTCATGGCCATCTGACTCTGGAAAAACTTCTCTATCCGGATGGATTTGATGCGAAGGAGGGAGTATGAGAACCATAACAAGATTTTTGAGAAGGTTTTTAATACTTCTGATCGTGTTTGTAATGGGAGTAGCGGGAACTGCTTTTCTCATGAATAATGAGACGACGGATGATCGTTCCGATATGAATAATCCGACGTTGCCGGAAGTAATGGTGGATTTTAACGGTACGCTGGCAAACAGAATGTATGGATATCGCCAGCCGATGGAAGCAGATTTTGTCCGCGACAGTGTAACACCGCTGGATACAACAAAGAAACTTACGATCGTCGTTAATCCTTATGAGGAAAAAATCAAAAGTCTGTCCTATGAAGTGCGTACTTCGGATGGAACCAAGATCGTTGAGAATCGTAAGGTCAAGAGCTTGACAGCTCAGGACCTGACGGATATCTGCGTGCACAGATCGAGATCAGTTCCGGTCTTTTGATGAATCAGGAGTATTCCCTTCAGATCTCACTGGATACCAGTGACGGAGAAGCGTATTATTACACAAGAGTAGTTTCCAGGTCTTCGACGAATACGGAGGATTATGTGAAGTTTGCTTCCAGCTTTGCACAGATGTGCATGGATAAAAACGCTGCAGACGGACTCGCGGCTTATCTGGAATCTGAAGAATCTTCTTCAACAAATTTTAAAGCTGTGACGATACAGTCACCACTTTCTACGATCAGCTGGGGAAATTTAAGCCCGCAGATATCCAAGAAAGGCATCCCGGTCATTAAAGAGATCAATGAGACGACGGCAAGTATTTCGCTGGAATATGAGATAAAGGCAGCCAACGAAAACGGTGGTGCAGAGTATTACAATGTAACGGATTTTTACCGGCTTCGCTATACGGATACCAGAATTATGCTGTTGGATTTTCAGCGAAGCGCAGATCAGGTATTTGATCCTCAGCAGACAGTGATCACAGATGATGGGCTGCTTCTTGGAGTCCGGGACAAAAATGTCACGATGCTTTCCAATGAAGATGGCAGTGTGACTGCTTTTACGCAGGAAGGTGCCTTGTGGACTTATGCACCGGATACCGGCAAATTTGTAGATATCTTTGATTTCCGCAGAAAATCAAATGGAGATTTTCGTGACTCCAGAATAGAACATGATATCAAGCTGCTGGGCATTAATGACAGTGGGGATCTGGATTTCATGGTTTATGGTTATATGAACCGCGGAACATATGAAGGATATTGTGGCGTTGGAATCTACCATTATGACCATGATCAGAATGTTGTAGAGGAACGTGTGTTTATTCCAACGTCAGAATCATTTGAATTCCTGAAATCAGACCTTGGAACGCTGAGCTATGTGAATAAAGATAATCAGCTGTTTCTTTTGCTTGCAGGCAAGCTTTATCAGATCAATATTGATGAAAGCAGTTATGATGTGCTTGCAGATAATATTGATGGAAATCAGTTTGCGGTTTCGGCTACCAATGCACATGCAGCATGGCGGATCAGCGACGGGGATCAGGCTGGTCAGGTAAAATTTATCGATTTTGACACACTGGAAACAAGAAACGATACACCGGATGCAGGACAGAGCCTTCGTGTGCTGGGATTTATGAATGAAGATGTGATCTATGGAATCGTTTTGGACGGTGACAGTCTTACAGATGAAAACGGACATACTACAGATTGGAATTACTTTAATTAGAATTGAAGGTTTTGACGGAACTGTCAAGGAGTATCATCAGGATGGATATTATATTACAGATGTGACGGTCGGAAGTACCCTTATGCAGTTTAATCTTTCTGAAAAAACTGGAAGCTCTTATACTGTGAAAAATAAGGACAACATCATGAATAATCAGGCAGCGGCAGCAAAGGTTGTTTCTGCTGAACAGAGCAGTACAACCCGCCAGGGCGTGATCGTCAAGCTGGCATTTGACAACAAACCGGAAACAGACGAACCGTTGATTCTTACTGCAAAGATGAAAAATACAGGGGAAAAAACAGTTCAACTGGATGTTGACAAGAGTCAGATCAGTAATATTTATTATGTATATGCAAAGGGCGGACTGGATAGTACGTGGACAGATCCGGCACAGGCAATTCTCCATGCAGACAGTCTGACAGGTGTGGTTCTGAACCGGGCACAGCAATATGTATGGGAACGTGGAAATATGAAAACACAGCTGACGCTGAATACAGAGGATGTTCCGGAGATCATTCGAAGTGGTTCCTGGGACAAAGACGTTCTGCAGCAGGGACTGGGAGATTCAGGAACGGTGATCGACCTTACCGGATGCAGTTTGGAAAATGTACTCTATGAAATCAGTGCACAGCGTGCGGTTATAGCCAAGACCGGTGCAGATTCCAGTGTAGTGATCGTTGGATACGATCAGTACAATACCTGGCTTCTTGATCCGGCAACAGGCGAAGTAAGTCCTTACGGAATGAACGACAGTACAGCGTTATTCCAGGCAGCAGGAAATGTCTTTATTTCCTATCTTGATAACCAAAAATAAATTTAACAGGGGGACAGGCTTATGTTAAGCAAAAGCATCACGAAACTTGTACAGTATGGAATGGAAACAGGGCTGGTACCGGAGTGTGAAAAAAATTACACCATCAATCTTCTTCTGGATGTATTTCATGAAGACGAATATGTAGAACCGGAAGAGAGCTTTTCTGATGTAGATCTGGAAGAAACTTTAAATGAACTTCTGGATGAAGCTGTAAAGAGAGGTCTGATCGAAGATAGTGTTGTGTATCGTGATCTTTTTGATACAAGACTGATGAACTGTCTGATGCCGCGTCCGGCGCAGGTTCAGAAAGAATTCTGGGATAAGTATCAGAACAGTCCGCAGGAAGCTACCGATTACTTCTATAAATTAAGCCAGGACAGCAACTATATTCGCCGCTATCGTGTAAAGAAAGATCAGAAATGGAAAGTAGACAGCCCGTATGGCGAAATTGATATTACCATTAATCTTTCCAAACCGGAAAAAGATCCAAAAGCGATCGCAGCAGCAAAAAATGCGAAAGAAAGCAGCTATCCAAAATGTCTCCTTTGTCCGGAGAATGAAGGATATGCAGGTCGTGTCAATCATCCGGCAAGACAGAATCACAGAATCATTCCGATTACGATCAACGATACACCATGGGGTTTCCAGTATTCTCCATATGTATATTACAATGAGCATTGCATCGTGTTCAACAGCAAGCATACTCCGATGAAGATTGAGAGAAACACCTTTATCAAACTGTTTGATTTCGTAAAACTGTTTCCTCATTATTTCCTGGGATCCAATGCAGATCTTCCGATCGTTGGTGGTTCTATCTTAAGTCATGATCATTTCCAGGGTGGACATTATACATTTGCAATGGCAAAAGCTCCGATTGAGAAGCATGTGACGATTCCGGGATTTGAAGATGTGGAAGCCGGCATTGTCAAATGGCCGCTTTCCGTACTTCGTATCCGCCACAAAGATTCTGCGCGTCTGGTCGATCTGGCAACTCATGTACTGGAAGTATGGAGAGGATATACCGATGAAGCTGCATTTGTTTTTGCAGAGACAGACGGAGAACCGCACAACACGATCACACCGATCGCACGTAAAGCAGGCGATATGTTTGAACTGGATCTGACTCTGAGAAACAACATCACAACAGAGGAAAATCCGCTTGGTGTATATCATCCGCATGCAGAGTATCATCACATTAAGAAAGAAAATATCGGTCTGATCGAAGTTATGGGGCTGGCAGTTCTTCCGGCAAGACTGAAAGAAGAACTGGAACTTCTGGAAGAATACATTCTGGAAGGAAAAGATATCGCATCCAACGAAAAGATTGAGAAACATGCCGCATGGGCAGCTGAATTTCTTCCGAAATACAAGGATATCAACAAAGAGAATGTTCATGAAATCCTTCAGAAAGAAGTTGGTATTGTATTTACACATGTTCTGGAAGATGCCGGTGTTTACAAATGCACACCGGAAGGCAGAGAAGCATTTATGAGATTCATCGAATCATTATAAAAAACACATAATATACAAAAGACAGGGACTTAAGGCGCAGAGCTTTGAGTCCCTGTCTGCATATAAAAAGCACAGACGGGACAGTAGCATATTACAGTCCGGAAACAGAACTGTGTTAAAATGACATTATAAGGTATGTTTGGAGAATGTGAAAACAGTGCGAAGGAAATTCCGGCAAAGGAGGCATGGAATGAAGCAAAAATATGTACTTACAGCAGTGGCGGTTGTGGCTGTCGGAGCGGTGGCATTGGGTACGGTCCGATGTGGGAAGGGACGAATTCTATGAAACAGGAGGAGACCAGAACGAGTATTATTGAGGATCCGGTAAATACAGAAACAGAAGGAACCGGTACGCCAACGCCTCTTCCGACGACGGCCCCGGTTACTGGAATTTCTCATACGGACAGTTATGAAGATCTTTATGCCCAGGTAAAAGAATGGCAGAATAATTCTTCATACAGTAATGTTCAGCCCCGCATCATGACTGTTGAAGAGTCAGCAGATGCGGCAGGGACAGACTCGGCTGCTTCAAATTCCAGTATGGCGGCAACTATGCCGGAAGAACCGATTGACCAGGAATATGGCTTTGATCCATCATCAGAAGGTAAAGATTATTCTACGACCACCACACAGGAAGAACTGATTGATGAGGCAGATATCGTAAAAACAGATGGCAGCTGTATTTATGCCATGGACAGTAAAGGAACATTGCGTATTGCAGATGCAGCGTCCATGAAATTACTCTGTGAGATTAATGGAGAGAACAGCTCCGATTATAAGGAAATGTATGTGGATGGTAATTGCCTGCAGCTGATCTGTCAGCAGGAAGATTATATAACCTATAAAGCAGTATAGATCTTCCGTCAGCAAATGCAGGTGGAGAAAAGAATACAGATGGAGTCCGAACCAGTTATAGTATGCCGGTAACTACTGTGACAGTAGAAACCTATGATATCTCAGACAGGGAAAAACCCAAAAAGACAGGCGTTTATCATCAGGATGGAAGTTATCTTTCCTCTCGAAGAACTGATGGAAGAATGTATCTTTTTACATCATATACTCCGGAAGTCGGAGACAGCGCAGATCAGTTACAGTACTATGTGCCAAGTGCGGAGAAGAGTATATTGCCTATGACCATATTTACCTTCCGACACCGGAAAA
>ENA-OQCS01001372-OQCS01001372.1-human-gut-metagenome-genome-assembly--contig:-NODE-1372-length-12632-cov-3.068293_pt1 | contig 12632 bp, 18 predicted proteins | sample MGYA00242757_ERZ504575 | MGnify/ENA primary metagenome ERZ504575 (study PRJEB26092, sample SAMD00036297) | human gut metagenome | host: Homo sapiens | study: EMG produced TPA metagenomics assembly of...
AAGCACGTAATCGTGTAATACAACAATCAAGGTCACTAAAGTTATATCTTCCTCCTAGCCCTTTAATAATCATTTGTACTTGGGGATCAAGTAATGATTGATCAAAAGAGTAGTCTATTTTCTTTTTTATTAAAGATTGTGAGTTTTATTATTATCTTCTCTACCTGGTGTTTTTTAAATTATATTTTTTTAATTAAAATAAGTAAAAAGAAAAAATAATAAAAGGAAGAAAATGATGAAAGCAAGACATATCTCTTATCTTATCGCATGCATGATCATGTTATGCTGCCTGAATACCCAGGCGCAGAATGCATTCCCCTACCCTGCGCTGCCTGATACGCTGCGCAGCGTAGAACAGCGCGCTACCTACCTCAGCGAGCACTACTGGGACAACTATCAGTTTGCTGATACTACCCAACTGAAAAACGAGGAGATTACAGAACAGGGATTCGTCAACTTCATCGATATCCTCGCCCGTTTCAACGACGAAATCGCCCAGAAAGGCATCAGCGCCTTCACTGCCAAGCTTACGTACAGAAGCCTGCCAAGGAGAAATTCGAGAGCCTGATAGAGCATTATTTTGACAACCCACAGTCGCCGATGAGAAACGACAGGGTATATAGCTTCTTCCTGGCTGAAATGAAGAAGTCGCCTTACTTCGATGAAGCGGAAAAGGAACGCATCGACTTCAAGTGGAAGGCGGCACGGAAAAACCTGCCAGGCACCAAGGCTACCAACTTCTCCTTCAAGCTGGAAGATGGAAAATGCATCAGTGACTGACTATCAGAACGAAAAGGTGATACTCTACTTCCATGATCCGGAATGCGAGAATTGCCACAAGGTTACGGCGTGGCTGAAAAAACAGACCATTCCTGCTGAATACAGAATGCTCAGAATCATTGCTGACGATCAGATAAGTGCTACTTACAGCATCAAGCGATGCCTACGATTTACTTATTAGACAAAGGCAACATCGTGGTTTTAAAGGATTGTACGCCGGAACTGCTCATCAGCGTCATCAATAACAATTAATTAAAAAAAGAACTAGACTGGTCGTCTAAGCGACGCTCAACTTATTATCATTTACCATTTACTATTATTCAATTGCATGAATTTTAAACTATCCAATTACATTATTTAATTATTCAATTACATTCTTTAATCACACTTTAAATTCACTTTCTATATTATATTTTCTATTCTACCTATTTATATTGAATCATAATCGTAAGGTATTGTACTAATCATATATTCTACCTTATTTCGCCTTTGTAGAGTCGTAATGCATATTAAACTCCTCGCGAGTGTGCTCGTTTCTCTTAACTACGATCACATAGTCACCATCTTTAACTATTCCAACCTTCGCAACAAGTGTGTAATAACCATACTTACCAGACTTGCCGTAATCGCCTGTCTCGGTGATGATAATCTTGTTGCAACTAACTGAGAGTCAAACTTGATATTTGTGCCCTCATCAAAGATTACATTCTTGTGAGTCAACTGCAACTGACCACCAGAAAGAACCTTGCATACCAGCTTCTCGTTGTTCTCACCATTGATGTTAGAGGTTTCATTTACCTCAGCACCAGTTGTCTGTGAATAACTGAGCAGTGAGAAGTTAGACTTCGTCGTAACGGTGTTGACGCGTGTTGTTGTATCGCCCGTCAAATCATCGTCAGCCGCACTGCAGCTTACTAAACCCAATGCCACCATACAAGTGATGACCATTCCAAAAAACTTTTTCATATTTTATCATTTACTAATTGTTATTCAATCATTTAAACCTGATCTCCTCTTACAAGCATCTGCCCTAAGGCAGTACTCAGGAAGACTTCTAAAAATAACCTTTCGGCCTAAATCATCTTTTACAATATACAAATGATATACAAGAATATAAAATGTACTTCCTACTTTTGTTCGAGTACAAATTTAGAGAAAAAAGTAATACGCTCCAAATATTTTAGGTTAAATTATGTAAAGAAGCACAACGTTTACGCACACAACAATCCTGTTACATAACAAAATGAAAGAAAAGCGAAAGAAAGATGAAAGAAAAGGGCATTAAAAAAGCGGAAACCCCGAAGGATTCCCGCTATTATTTTGGGTTGATAAATCTCGAAGATTAGTCGAGGTTAGCCAACTTGTTGTCAGAATGAAGAACATCCTTGATCTTGTGGCTATAGAGGTCAACCATGTACTCACGAGCCTTACCGCAGTACTGACGTGGGTCGAAGTACTCTGGGTGCTCAGCCAATGTCTCACGAACACCTGCTGTGAAAGCAAGACGAGAGTCAGAGTCGATATTGATCTTGCAAACAGCGCTCTCAGAAGCCTTAGTCAACTGATCCTCTGGGATACCAACTGCATCTGGCAACTTACCACCGAACTTGTTGATGATATCAACATACTCCTGAGGAACTGAAGAAGAACCGTGGAGAACGATAGGGAAACCAGGAAGCTGCTCCTCAACTGCTGCCAATACGTCGAATGCCAATGGAGGAGGAACGAGGTGACCAGTCTTAGGGTCACGTGTGCACTGCTCTGGCTTGAACTTGTAAGCACCGTGAGAAGTACCGATAGAGATAGCCAATGAATCAACACCTGTACGTGTAGCGAAATCAACAACCTCCTCAGGCTTTGTATAGTGAGACTCCTCAGCAACTACGTCATCCTCAACACCAGCGAGGACACCGAGCTCACCCTCTACAGTTACACCGAACTGATGAGCGTAATCAACAACCTTCTTTGTCAATGCAATGTTCTCCTCGTATGGAAGAGCAGAACCATCGATCATTACAGAAGAGAAACCGAAATCTACACAGTCTTTACATGTCTCGAAGCTATCACCGTGATCGAGGTGGAGAACGATCTCAGGATGGTTGCAACCCAACTCCTTAGCATACTCTACAGCACCCTCTGCCATGTAGCGGAGCAATGTAGGGTTAGCATACTTACGAGCACCCTTAGATACCTGGAGGATAACTGGTGACTTCAAGTTTGAAGAAGCTGGATGATAGCCTGGAGCTGCTCCAAGTTGTTGAAGTTGAAAGCAGGAACGGCCCAACCGCCCTTGATAGCTCTTGCGAACATTTCCTTCGTGTTCACAAGACCGATTTTCTTGTAATCTACTGCCATAATTGTTATTAATTTTATTGTTTAATGAAACATTCTATTCATTTTTATCAGATGGATTCTAGACGCACCCACCATAACCGACTGCAAATTTAACTTTTTCTTTTGAGACGGCAAAAAATATGCTTACTTTTTCGTGTTACAAGCGAGTTAAAAAAAGTTAATTCCCCCTTTTTAGCCGCCTAAAACCCTTTATTTGCTAATTGCACTTTGCAATTTGTACTCCCGAACGGCATAAGCCAAGACGATGAGGAAACCGATAAACGGTACCACGAAAGGCAGGGTGACATGGGTGGTATCGGCTATCATTCCCATCAGCAGGAAGCCGCATCCGCCTATCGGAGTCATCATCAGGAGCGAGGATGCCGACTTGGTGAGATTGCCCAATCCCGTGAGGGCGATGCTGAAGATGGTAGGGAACATGATTGCCTCGAAAAGATAGTTGCCCACCAGGCTACCAGCGACACGATGCCCAGATCGCAAAGCACCAGCCGATGCAGACCACGCTGCCCACGGCACAGATGAGGAGCATGGTGGTTGCCTGGATATGCGCATGATCCAGCTGCCCAGGAATCTGCCTACCATGAAGAACGCCAGGGCGAGGGTGAGGACGAGAGAGGCGGTGCGGTCGCTCATCCAATGCATGCCGGTGACGAAATTGATGAAGTAGGAATTGATGGAGATCTCGGCCACCTCGTAGCTCAGGAGGCGAAGAGGCCGAAGACGAACATCCTGTGGTTGGCAAAGAGCTTGGCGATATTGCTGCCCTTCGCCTTGTCTTCCGTCGTCTGCTGGTGCTGGATTTCAGGCAGATCGACACGGGAGAACACCACGGCGATGGAAAGCACCAGAACGCCCAGGATGGCATAAGGTATGACCACATTGCCGCCCTGCTGCGTATCATTGAAGAGGAACTGACCAATGCAGAAGGTGGCAAAGATGCTGCCCAGTCCATTGAACGACTGCGAGAGGTTCAATCGGCTGGTAGCGGTCTCCCTGGCACCCAGTTCGGTAACGTATGGATTGGCGGCTGTTTCGAGGAACACCAGTCCGCATCCGATGACGAAGAGGCAGAAGAGGAAGGCTGAGAAGCTGCCTATCGATGCCCCCGGAATAAAGAAGATGGCACCCAGACCGAAGAGCAGGAGGCCGAACACCACGCCCCGGCGATAGCATACTTATTGATGAAGATGCCCGCCGGTATAGCCATGAGGAAATAACCCAGATAGGTAGTTACCTGGATCATGGCAGACTGGGTGATACTGATGTGCAGGGCATTCTGGAAGTGCTTGTTGAGCACATCGAGAATGGCACGCGCGAAGCCCCACAAGAAGAAGAGCGACGTGATGAGAATGAACGGAACAAGATATTTCTTGTCGCTCACTGAATGGTTTTCTGTTTCTTGGTTCAACATTTTTTATTCTATTTCTTTAACACTTTTTATTCTTGATGCCGGCAGTGCCGGGACTATTCCTGCGGATGCAGGACGGCTCCCTCCTGCTTCTTGCCATCCATCAGGATTCTGAGCGGACGGTCGAAGCGTACATGGCGCACATACTGCGTCTCTTCTACGGCTGGCATCGCATCCAATATCTCCTTGTTTACGAAGCCTCCCTCTTCGGTATTCGTATCTACCGTGAAATAGCCCACGCCGAAAGAGGTGAGGTTCTGGAAGAAGTGGGTGCCCTGACTCGGATCGATGTTGTAATTCTTCAATGCCACCTCTACGATGACGCGGGCGGCACTGATATGCGGCCACTTGACCGGTACGCCCAGGTAATGATCGCTCGATCCCCAGCGTCCCGGACCTATCAGCACATAATTCTTGCCATCTGCCAGGAACTTGCGGTTGATGCGCTCGATATCATCGGCTACATAGAAGTTGTTCATCGCCGAGAAGTGGTCATCGTACTTCACATACACCACATCGGTGACATCCTCGCTGATGCATGGCCCAGGGAGTTGTGGGAACGGAGCAGACAGTCGGCATCCGGTATCGCCCTGACATCCTCGTCGAGCATCTCCTTGGCATCCACGATCGGGCGGATCTGGAGGAGATAGAAATCGCAGGTCTTGTCGGCATGGATATTGCAGGCAAACTCAATCTCCACCGGTCGGCGCATCGCCTCGGAACCGCACTTCATCGACATCTGCATGAGTTCCGGCAGGGGTACCACATCGTGCTGGAGCACTCCGGCAAAGGTGATGAGCTTGCGGCCGGTTTCATACACACCGTCGTTGATGACCTGATCGTAAGGGTCGAAGGTAGAGGCGATGTAGTTGAGACTCTGGTCTTCTACCGCATCCTTCACACGGAACTTGAGGATATTGAATCCGTCATCCACCTTGAAGTCATCGCCCACGTGCCGGGTGTCGAGAGCATAGAACTGGGTCTGGGTATCGCGCAGCGCCATCTCCGTCTCGGACGTCTGCAGCACCTGATGCGGATGATACGGACAGACGCGGAGGGTCTGACCGCCATCCACGATATACTTGCCCAATCCGAGGGCAAGACTGGCTATGCCCTCCTCTGCCTCCTCATCGCCGACAGGATAATAGTTGAGCGAACGGAGCACGCCACTCATCGTAGGATAATAGCGGGTGCCGTAGTCCTTGCCCACCACCTCCTGCAGGATTACTGCCATCTTCTCCTGGTCGATGACGTTGCGGGTGGCGGTCATGTATGCCTTGGAATCGCGATAGAACACCGAGGCATACACGCCCTTGATGGCGCAGGCGAGCATCTGGAGCATCTGATACTTATCCGCGAGATAAGGTATCATATAGGTGGAATAGATACCGGCGAAAGGCTGATAGTGGGCATCCTCGAGCAGCGAACTGGAACGGATGGCGATAGGACTCTTCGTTGCCTCGAAGAAGGTGAAGAAGTCGGCTATCAGCGAATCGGGCAGCTGCGCATGGAGGAAGTGCTTCAGGATTTCATCATCGCTGGCATCGCTCAAGGCTATCGGATAGAGATTGTTGCTCATCATGAACTCGTCGAAGATATCGGTACAGAGCACCACGGTCTTCGGAATCTGCACGGTGGCATTCTCATACTGGTTGAACTCGGGATGGCGCTTGATGATGTTGTCGAGGAAGGCTAGTCCCCTGCCCTTTCCGCCCAGCGATCCTTCGCCGATGCGGGCAAAATGGGCATACTTATCGAACTTCATACGGTCGAACACGGCAACCACTCCCAGGTTCTTCATGTGACGGTACTGCACGATGGCATCGAAGATGATCTGCCGGTGGGCATCCACATCCTGCAGCTTCTCCCAGGTGACGTGCTTCAGGAAGGCGGAAACCGGGAAGATGGCACGGGCACAGAGCCAGCGGCTCATGTGGTTGCGGCTGATATGATAGAGCATCGAATCGTTGGGGATGTTGAAGATGTTATCCTGCAACTCCTTCAGACTGCGGATGCGCATGATTTCCTCGTGGGTCTTCGGGTCACGGAAGATGAAATCGCCGAAGCCCATGTGCTCCTCCATCAGGCGACGGAGATCCACACTCATCTTCTTGGAGTTCTTATCTACAAAGCGGAATCCCTCGGCTTCTGCTTGGCACGGTTGTCGCTCTCGGAACTCTCGATGATGAGCGGCACGAACGGATCGGTCTTGCGGATGTAACGGAAGAGACGCAATCCGGCATCAGGACATTTCTCACGTCCGAAGGTATCGGTGCCGTGCTCGGGATTCGCCTCCTGCTCCACCTCGTTGCCGAAAGCTTGGCGGCACTCTTCAACGGGAATCGGGCATCGCTGATGACACCCAGGGTGTTGTTGGAATACTTATCGTAGAGTTTCTGCGCCTCTTCGTAGGTACGGGCGAGCACCACCTTCGGACGCCACGCATTCGCATCGTGGCAGCATGGCGGTTGAGGGCTTCCTTGGAAAAATTCTTGCTCTGCTCGAGGATATAGTTGTAGAGGTTGGGCAGGATGGAACTGTAGAAGCGCACGGAGTCTTCTACCAGGAGTATCATCTGCACGCCTGCCTCCCGGATATCGTGCTCCAGGTTCATCTTATCCTCAATGAGCTTGATGATGGAGAGGATGAGGTTGGTGTTGCCCAGCCAGCAGAATACGTAATCGAAGATGCTGAGGTCTTCGTTCTCCATTCGCTTGGTGATGCCGTGGGAGAACGGGGTGAGTACCACGCAGTGGATATTCGGGAACTTGCCCTTGATATCACGCGCCACATCGAAGGCATCGTTGTCGGCATTGCCCGGCATACAGATGACGAGGTCGATGACGGTAGAGCGCAGCACCTGGCTGCCTCTTCGGTGGTTGAGACCTGGGTGAAGGTTGGGGGATAACGGAGTCCCAGCTCCATATACTCATTATATATCTTCTCCTCGATGCGTCCATCATCTTCTAGCATGAACGCATCGTAAGGGTTGGCTACAATCAAGACATTGTAGATACGTCGCATCATGAGATTCACAAATGATACGTCTTTCAAATAGAACTTATTCCACTCTTGGGGTACATTATTTTCCATATGTGTAGCGAATTATCGTGCAAAGATACTGATTTTCTGAGATTTTCTTGCATTTTTCATCGTTTTTTTATATATTTGCAAAGAAAATATCGAGAAGTTATGAAAAGAAGATTATTTATCATAGCATTATTGAGTACATTTCTGAGTACATTATCATGTATCCCATGCTGCGGCCAGAAGCATCAGCGTGGCAAGGCATCCTATTACTCTAAACGTGCCACGGGTGCCAGGTCGGCAAGTGGACAGAGAATCCACCATGACAGTCTGACGTGTGCACACCGTTATTATCCCTTCGGCACGATGCTGAAGATTACGAATCTGAGAAATGACAAGAGTGTAATCGTTGAAGTGATCGACCGTGGTCCGTTCGGAAGGGGAAGAATCATTGACCTTTCCTGGGCAGCCGCGAAAGAAATCGACATGATTTCGCAGGGTGTGGCTACGGTGAAGGTAGAAAGACTGGATAACCCTGTTCCTTTCAAGCCTGAGGACAGCAAGCTCCCGAAGATAGATTTCGAAATGGCTGAGTTTGAACCCGACCATTATTTCGAAAAGAAGGAAAAGGCAAGGGAGAAGCTGAAGCCAAGATCGAGGCAAAGGAAAAAGCTAAAGCCAAGGTCGAAGCAAAGGAAAAAGCCCCTCATCACCGCCATACGCCTGAAAGGGCAAAAGCTCCTAGCCCAGGGCAACACCCTGGGTAAACCAACAATGTACAATACGCCCTGAAAGGCAAAAGCTCCTAGCCCAGGGCAACACCCTGGGTAAACCAACAATGTACAATACGCCCTGAAAGGGCAAAAGCTTTATACTCCCCCAAAAAGAAAAAAGTAAGAACCAGCAATCAAGCTGTTTCTTGCTTTTTTTGATTTTATGTTGCAACTACTAGGGGATTATTATCTCTTGGTAGGGATATTGAATTCATTGACCTTGGAAATGGATTTGCCCTCATGAATCACACTCACACAAAACCGTGCCATTCCATCCTTTAACTTTCTATCCGCTTTTACCATTGCGGTGTATCGAACACCCGATCCTGGGGAAATCTTCTCGACATGGATACTCGGCGAAATGAAGATATGTTTGTTGCCGGTTGTTTCAACCACGGTTGGAACAACATCGTAAACCGGCTTATGACCTCGGTTGAGTATCTCGAATATCACCTTGCAGGTTTCATTGCGATTCAAACAGTTATCTTCGTTATCATCAACAAAGCGGGCATTCACAATCTCCAAAGTAGGAGAATAGGAGAATCGGGCACCAAGCTCCTCTACGGTAGCGGTAGGCAAAGAAGTAGTAGGCTGCTGGGCACTGTAATCGCCGGTATAGTCCTTGCCCTTGAAATCATAGAGTCGGTCATCACCACCATTGTTGGAATCAAAGATCTCCGGATTATCAGTTACGGGAGTATTGCCGTAATCATAAACCTCATTCTCTCCATCATTAGAAGAGCGGTTGTTTCGAGGATTCGTAGGATAGCGACGTGTGTTTCCAGGATAACCAGAGCGTCGCTCTGCCCTATCCTGCCGGTAGGCTGCTTCACGGTCAGCCTGCGCCTGATCAGCCTGACTTCCGATAACAGCACCTACAACAGCTCCGCCAGCCATTCCGATGATGGTTCCCATGTCAGAGCCTCTAGGTCCACCGGACAATCCACCGATGGCAGAACCCAGAATGGAACCGATGGAACCTCCTGCGTAGGCTCCACTGCCAGTATATGTATCGCAACTGCCCATCACCAGGGAAGAGCAGAGCATCAAAAGTATCACCTTTTTCATAACCCTATCATTTAATTCTGCTGCAAAAGTACAACTATTTATTGAAAACATCAAGAAAGAATCCCTAAATAACGTTAGGGAATCCCCTAAATCCGGAAAGACATCATCAACTATCCTAGGGAAAAGCAGAGCTAGTCAAACAAAAAAAGCGCATCTGTCTAACGACAGAAGCGCTTATATATAGTGAGATCAGTTGTAACTTATTCAGCTGCAGCCTCTTCAGTTGCAGGAGCCTCAGTTGCAGGAGCCTCCTCAGCCTTTGTACCTTGCGACTACGACGAGTCTTCTTAGCAGCCTTAGGAGTCTTAGCCATGTTCTCATCAAAGTCAACGAGCTCGATGAAAGCGATCTCAGCTGCGTCACCCTGACGGTACCCAACTTGATAACGCGAGTGTAACCACCAGGACGGTTAGCTACCTTCTCAGCTACCTCACCGAAGAGAGCCTTCACAGCGTACTTGTTCTGAAGATAACGGAAAACAACACGACGTGATGTAGTTGTATCATTCTTTGAACGTGTGATCAGTGGCTCAACATACTTCTTAAGAGCCTTTGCCTTTGCGAGGGTCGTAGTGATTCTTTTGTGCTCACTCAAGATAAGTGATGCAGCCATGTTAGCCAACATCGCGTTACGATGAGAAGCAGTACGACCTAAATGGTTGAATTTCTTATTGTGTCTCATTTTAATTTTTGTTCTTTTTGGACAAAGGATGCATTACGCATCCTTGTCTAATTTATACTTTGAAATATCAGTTCCAAAAGACAGATTCAGACTCTCGAGCAAATCATCAAGCTCTGAGAGCGATTTCTTACCGAAGTTGCGGAACTTCAAGAGGTCAGTCTTGTTAAACTGAACCAAATCACCCAAGGTATCTACATCAGCTGCCTTCAAGCAGTTGAGCGCACGAACACTGAGGTTCATATCTACGAGACGAGTCTTGAGCAACTGGCGCATGTGAAGAACCTCCTCATCAATTCCTGGTTGGTATCCTGATCAGGACTCTCCAGGGTAATCTTCTCATCAGAGAAGAGCATAAGTGATAGATAAGGATCTTCGCAGCCTCTTTCAGCGCATCCTTAGGACTAATGGAACCATCTGTTGTAACTTCGAGTACGAGCTTGTCATAGTCGGTCTTCTGTTCAACACGATATGGCTCAACAGCATACTTTACGTTACGGATAGGGGTGTAGATGGAATCGATTGGGAGAACGTTAACGTCTGTGCAGAATTGACGATTCTCATCAGCAGGAACGTATCCACGTCCCTTATTAATTGTCAGATCAATCTGCATCGAAGCTTTGGAGTCTAAATGACAAATCACCAAATCAGGTTTAACACTTCAAATCCAGTCAGATACTTGCCTATATCACCAGCCTTGAATTCTGTAGAATTCTCAACGGTGATACTAACTTTCTCATTCTCGAATTCTTCTACTACTTGCTTGAATCGAACTTGCTTGAGATTCAAGATAATGTTGGTAACATCTTCCTTTACACCAGGAACTGAAGAGAACTCGTGCTCAACACCCGCGATGCGGATGGTGTTCACAGCGTAACCCTCCAATGATGAAAGGAGAATGCGGCGCAAGGCGTTACCGATGGTAACACCAAAGCCAGGCTCCAACGGACGGAACTCGAACTTTCCGAACTGGTTGTCAGCCTCCAGCATTACTACTTTATCAGGTTTTTGAAATGCTAATATCGCCATTAATTTAATGATTTATTTAGAGTACAACTCAACGATTAACTGCTCCTTAATATTCTCTGGAATGTCAGCACGCTCTGGCTTGTGCAAGAACTTGCCACTCTTAGAATTGTCGTCCCACTCAATCCATGGTACTTGCTATGATTGAAACCAGCAAGTGCTGCCTCGATTACCTCGAGAGACTTAGACTTCTCACGAACGGCAACTACCATACCTGGCTTAACTGCAAATGAAGGGATATTAACTACCTTGCCATCAACAGTGATGTGCTTGTGACCCACCAACTGACGTGCAGCAGCACGAGTAGGAGCGATACCAAGACGGAATACCACGTTGTCGAGTCGGCACTCGAGATTCTGGAGAAGAACCTCACCAGTAATACCTCAGCCTTAGCAGCCTTCTCAAACATATTACGGAACTGACGCTCTAATACACCGTAAGTGTACTTAGCCTTCTGCTTCTCTGCCAACATGACACCATACTCAGACATCTTGCGACGACGGTTGTTGCCATGCTGTCCAGGAGGGAAGTTTCTCTTGGACAAAACTTTGTCTGCGCCGAAGATTGGCTCACCAAAACGACGCGCAATTTTAGATTTCGGACCTATATATCTAGCCATAATATTTATAAAATGCTATATTGTTTGTATCAAAGAATGCTATTATACACGACGACGCTTTGGAGGGCGACATCCGTTGTGTGGTAATGGAGTTACGTCAACGATCTCAGTTACCTCGATACCTGCACCATGTACGGCACGGATAGCAGACTCACGACCGTTACCTGGACCTTTACGTATGCCTTAACCTTGCGAAGTCCAAGGTCGAAAGCTACCTTTGCACAATCCTCTGCAGCCATCTGAGCAGCATAAGGAGTGTTCTTCTTAGAACCACGGAAACCCATCTTACCAGCTGAAGACCAAGAGATAACCTGACCCTCGTTGTTAGCAAGAGATACAATGATGTTGTTGAATGAGCTATGTACGTGAAGCTGACCGATTGCGTCAACGCGTACGTTTCTCTTCTTAGATGTTGCTTTTTGCTTTGCCATAATTAATTTCCTCCTTAGAATTACTTAGTAGCCTTCTTCTTATTAGCAACAGTCTTCTTCTTACCCTTGCGAGTACGAGCATTATTCTTTGTGCTCTGACCGCGAACTGGAAGACCATTACGATGTCTAACTCCACGATAGCAACCAATATCCATCAGTCGCTTAATGTTCATCTGGATCTCAGAACGGAGATCACCTTCAACCTTGAACTCAGCGCCGATAATTTCACGGATCTTGGCTGCCTGATCGTCAGACCACTCGCTGACTTTCAGGTCACGGCTTACACCTGCCTTATCCAATATCTTTGCTGAACTACTTCGACCGATACCATAGATATAGGTCAATGCGATTTCGCCACGCTTATTCTGGGGCAAATCTACTCCAACAATTCTTATTGCCATTGTTTAATAAAAAATTAAAAAAATTAATACTTTGCGTTAAAAGCGGTGCAAAAGTACAACTTTTTT
>ENA-OQCS01001373-OQCS01001373.1-human-gut-metagenome-genome-assembly--contig:-NODE-1373-length-12630-cov-2.116612_pt1 | contig 12630 bp, 13 predicted proteins | sample MGYA00242757_ERZ504575 | MGnify/ENA primary metagenome ERZ504575 (study PRJEB26092, sample SAMD00036297) | human gut metagenome | host: Homo sapiens | study: EMG produced TPA metagenomics assembly of...
TCCGCTGAATCGTGTTATAGGACATCTCCCCGCCCATTGAATTTTTGATGTTGTGCGCCTTCAACCAATCCCGCAGGTCGGTCATGGTCGCGCCGTCTGCATACTTCTGGAACGTCTGCTCCACATAAGGAGCCAGAAGCGGGTCAGGCTTGTAATGCCGGTTCTCGTTGATCACATAGCCAAACGGCACTGTTCCGCCATTGTACACACCTTTCAGCGTGTTTTCGGTCATGCCGCGCACGACCTTTTCAGACAAGTCAGCAGAGTAATATTCCGCATATCCTTCCAGAACGGATTCCAGAATGATACCCTCCGGGCCAGCCGAAATGACTTCCGTTGCCGACACCAGTTTCACGCCGTTCCGCTTCAGTTGGGTCTTGTACCGGGCGCTGTCGTAGCGGTTCCGGGCAAAGCGGTCAAGTTTCCAGACAATGATCACATCAAAAATGCCACGCTCGCTGTCCTTGATCATCTGCTGAAACTGCGGGCGGTTGTCTGTTTTTGCAGAGATGGCACGGTCGATGTAGTGCTTCACCACCGTGAAGCCGTTCTTCTCTGCATAAGCCGTGCATTCACGAATCTGACCTTCGATGGATTCTTCACGCTGGTTGTCGCTGGAATAGCGGGCGTAGATCACGGCGGTCATGGCAGGCACCTCCCATTTATACATCATTGAACGGTGGAGCGTTCTTTCAAAGTATTGTTTCGTATAATTTATATATCATAATTTCCACCATAATGCAATAGAAATCTATTCTTTTCATAAAAAACTTCACTTCCTACTTAGTTCTCCACTTATTTTTCCCCTCTCTTCCACACAGCAAAAAGTCTTTCATTGCTGAGGTTCACAAGACCGTATCCTGTGAACCAACTGATTTATACGTTCCATTTTCAAATAGAACTGCCAGTCCATGTTCCATGTCGAACCTGTAATTGCACAGAATCGCTGCCAGACCATGCTTTTTATCGTGCGGAACAAAAATCTTCACTGGCATCACATACCGGAAAATATTGTCCATTTTTCCGTCTGGAAAGCTTTCCTTGTTGTTCGTCATTACATATTCTTCCACCTGAGTTTTCGCATTTTCAATGGCATCTGTTGCATTCAACAGTACCTCAAGCGCACTTTTCTGAGAATCCAGCACTATTTCGCCCGGATAGCATTCCATAGATACATCCAGTTCAAAATCTCGTCCCCAGATTGTTATTTTTGTTTTATTCATCGAAACCGCCTCCTACATCTGCATTGTCACGAGCCTTGCATTCAGCAACACCGCCAGAATGCCTGAAATATCCATGAATTTCGGTCGGCACAAGCATCATCGTTCTGGTGTCACAACATTCATGCCAGGAGCAATTATTTTCTCTCCGCCAATCGCGAACATCTGCTGCGTCCCAGTTTATCCTACCATCTTTCTTTTCAATATTCCACTGTTCTGCACAGTTTGCATCCGCTTTAGGAAAATTATTTCCCATGCGGTCATCTGTCATGTGATCGATTGTTACAGTTGCTTCCGAACATTTTGAAAAATCCGGTTCGGCATCTTTATATGTAATTCCGTCCAATCCGTATTCTTGCAGTTTTTCCTTTGCTGCCCGACCCGCCTCCGTTGTTTCTGATGGAACAATTTCGACTCTGCACGGTCTCCTTCCCATTTTCCCCTGTCCCCCTCTATGTGTATAACAGAATCTATCATTATAGGACACATAGCGTTCGCTCTCCTGCTCAATCTGTTTTCCTTCACTGGGAGCAATATCCTCTTTTACGTCGTTTTCTTCTGACGACACTTCCTTATAGATTCCTGCGTGGATTGCTCCTTTTAAATCGTGTGTGGGGGTGAAGGTCTGTTTGATACCTTCCTTTGCCTCGTATCCGCCTTTTTCCGCCCAATCTTTTTGAGGAGCCACCTTACTTTCCATAATGACCGCTGCTTTTGTAGACTCCACAGTCGTTGCTTTTCCTCCATCGTTTTCAGGTGGAAGTTGCAATTTTCTGTCCGCTCTTTCCTCGTACCGCCGGGGTGCTCCTTGGAAAGAAAATTTCCCGATGCTTTACTGTTCGGATCATTTTCGCTAGACTGTCACTCGTCATAAAGTAGCGCTCTCCAGCTCCCTTCAGGCGAACTTTCCATCCATCTATGCCACCCACACCGGAGTCAAGAACACTATCAAACCATTTCTTCCCATTTTCATCGTATCGATCTCGAATCCCCTCTATTGTAGCATGGGAATTCATCGTATAATTTTTTGTCTCTCGTGAAAATGTACTGATTCTTCGTTTTTGAGGAGAATCATCTTCTTCGTTTTTCTCTATTCCGGAGTCCTGCTGTTCTGCTCCTTTGATTCTGGCTAAAGTCAGTTTTTCCTCAAATCCCTTATCGTACGGATCTTCTTCTGTATCTGTTTCCCTCTTCGCATCCCCAGATGTTTCAGGAGAAGCCGTATCAATATGATTTTCAAACCGCTCGTGAATTGAAACTGCCATAATTATTTCCTCCGATTCACCTGCTCACATTTTTTATAAATGCAGACGAACCACCTGCCTGAGATCTTTCAGCGCAAGTGGTTTCGTCTGATTTTGTGGTTATTCAGCCTTTACGGATAGTTTGATCAGTGGGAAGCCACATAATCCATCGCAAGAACCGCTGCCAATGCCGGGATCTCGTTTGCTTCGTCCTCAATATCAAAAACATAGGTTCCGGTAAGCGCCAGTCTCCTTTTCTTGACCGTAACGATTGTCTTCTTGTCCGAAAGAATCGAGTATTTATGGTCGGAAATATCACCTTTTACTTTCCAGTCATACCCAGTAATGTGGTATTTTGCACCTAAGAGAGACATTTCCTTTACGATTTCTCCTCTGCGCTCTCCACCAATCACCAGATAGAACTTCGTCTTTAGTGTAACCAGCTTCTCTTCGATTCGTGCAACTTCATTTCCGTTCATATCCTTGATGTAGAGTTTGCCGGTATCGATAAATTCACCAATTACCTGATATTTATCCTTTCCGTTTTCATCCTGAACCCGAAAGCTGTCGCGAATAGAAAACTTTTTCTCTTTCATGGTAAGTTTCATGGCCATTATCTCCTATTTTTTGATTGTTTTAAATCGCTCCACCGCAAAGGCTGATAATGAATTTAATAAACCAAACAAACAGGTTCCACAGGAACCGTGTGAACCAGCCACCAAAACGAGCTGCAAAATCGCCGATCATCGTCACAGCTTTCTCAACGCCGCCCATCTCACCAGTCACATAGGTCTTGTTGATCTGCCAGTAGGGTCTAAAGCTAAAGTAGATCACAGCTGCATCGATTGCCAAAAGTGCCAAGCCAACAGGGAAGAAGATAGCTGTTAAAAGCAGACCATAGAGCGTAAGCGCCTTAATGCTCTCGATATTCCAGCTGTCCCATTCTTTTTTGCCGTAATACTGAGCATTTTCCAAGCGTTTCTGAGTATATTCATCACTATAGATTTCTGCAGCCTTTGTGCAAAGCTTCAGGCACTTCTGATAAGATTCCTTATCCGCAATAAACGAAGCATCATGTGCCTGATCGTAATAGAAGAATCCATTGGAATAGGAATCAATATCGTACGCAACATTCTTTTTAAAGCCATCATCCTGAGGATGCGCAGCAATATAGGAATCGATTTCCTGGAACGCCAGATCCTCATCACCCTTCTGAAGGTGGAGGTAAACCTGCTCCGAGTGACCGATGGAATTATCCGGGGCCATCTCCAGCAGCTTATTCACACGCTTCTGGGCATCATCAAAATCTTTCGTGCCAACACTTGCAATACGTGCACCCAGCCAGTACAGATTCAGGTCATCAGTATAAATCGTTGTGCCTGCATCAATCACATCCAGTGCCTTCGGATAATTCTGCATATCATAGTGGCAGCGTGCAAGCAGGTCATAAGCCGATGGATCATTGACCTTACCGTCGATTGCTTCCTGCGCACACTGTGCAGCCATCTTGATATTACCCTTGCGATAGTACTGACGTGCCTGATCCAACAGGCTCTTCATCTTGCCTCAGTCTCATCCTTGATTCGACCAGCCTTATATGCCTTGTCCAGATCCTCGTCATACAGCTTTCTTCTTGCTGCCTTGACAAGATAGCGGAAGCCATCCTCCACCTTAGAAAGGATATCCGTAATTAGCAGAAGCTGCTCCTTGTCATTGCAGGCACTCTGGCGCTTTGTCCACAAACGCTGAATCTCTTTTAGCTTCGTCTTAATCGTTGCTTCATCCCAAGAACGATCCAACTCCAATTCTTTATACAGGTCATATGTTACTTCCATGATATTTTTCCTCACTCTCCACTGATGTCCAACTTGCTAATTCTTGCCGCATTCTGCTTTACTTCTTCTTCCGAAAGGTTGGACACACGATCAATCTTCATCTCTCCAAGGTCACAATGACGATCCATATCCACCACTCGGACATGAATAATCGAATTTTCATCGCAGGAAATTGTCACTTCCAGCGGAACCAGCTGTTCTCTCGGAGCAATCTCGATTTCGGCTGTTCCAATCACCGTCACATAGCGCAGATCTTCTTCCTCGCCCTGTGTGACCTCCAGCGACAAACTCTCCTGATACGGGATTGCAGTCTGGTAGTAATTTTTCTTTTCTGCCGGAACCTGCACATTTTTAGGAAGGATCACAGAATTCATCTGCTCTCCATTTCATCCAAAACGACCACACCAATGCCATGCGAGGTCACATCTGTAAATGAATACTTCTTGGTCGTTTCAGGAACATCCGCCGCCAGCACCTTATCTTCTGTATGTCCGCTCTCCTTGGCTTTTTCCTGCTGATTCTTCAAAAGATCCAGCACATGATAAGCTGCTCCAATTGCAACAGCCTCGTCCGGATGTACTTCAGAAGATGGTGTGATTCCCGTTTCTTCCTTAATAAAGTCCTGAACAATTGGCATTCTCGTTGAACCGCCAACCAAAAGGATCTTGTCCAGATCAGAATACTCTAGTCCGGCTTCATCACAGGCATTTTCCATGCTGCTCACAGTTTTATACAGCAGTGGCTCGACCAAATCCAGGAAATCTTCTCTTGTGATCGTATACTTAAAAGGTCTTCCTGCCACATTCAGAATGATATTGGTCTTGTCTTTGGCAGACAAAGATTTTTTTGCAGCTCCGCTTTCAGCTGCAAGTCCTGCCTTGCAGTAAGATCCGCATCAATGTTGATTCCATCTTCTGCTGCCGCTTTTGTGACAGCCTCAATGATTTTATTATCAAAATCATAGCCGCCAAGTTTTCTGTCACCTGCGGTGCCAAGGACAGTGATGTTATCTGCCGTAAACTGCATAACGGTAACATCGAATGTACCGCCGCCAAGGTCATACACCATGACCGTCTGCTCTTTGTCCGTACCCTTTGAGATACCGAATGCAAGAGCTGCCGCAGTAGGCTCGTTGATGATACCAATGACATTCAGACCCGCAATCTGTCCAGCATCCATCGTTGATTTCCGCTGTGCTTCATTAAAATATGCCGGAACAGTAACTACTGCGCCATCTACTTTATCTCCCAAATAGCTCTCTGCATCGGATTTCATCTTTGCCAAAATGATCGCAGAAACTGCCTCCGGAGAATATTTTTCACCGTCCTGCGTTGTGAAGAAATAATCTCGTTCGCCCATATGCCTTTTTACGAACTGCTCAAAATTCTGCGGGTCAAAAAGGCTCTGCGCTTTTGCTTCCTTGCCCACAATGGTCGAGCCATCCTCAAACAACACGGTCGACGGTGTAATTGCATCGCCCTCGCTGTTTGGAATGATTTCAGGCAAACCATTATCGTTTATGTACGCCATACACGAAAATGTTGTGCCAAGGTCAATACCAATGTATTTCCCCATGTTTCATAGTCCTCCTCTTATGAAAATAGTTTTTGGAAAAAGCCGACCTTCTTTTTGGGTTTCTCATCTTCTACAACGGAAACCTCCAGCGTCCGGCTGATTCGACCTGATTCGTTACATATCGCAACCTGTGCATACCCCGCTTTTTTTGCGTAAAGAGTTTCGTTTACAACATTTACCACATCGTAATCCGAAGATTTCATCAAAAGTTTTTGGTCAATACAGTCTCTTGGTTCAAATTGATAGTCAATTCTGACCTCCTGCATCGGTTTCATACTAAGGACACTTTCTGGCACATTCAAGATGGTCAGTTCTTTCATGTATGGTTCACCGTGCAAATACACTGTGCCGAAACATTCTCTGCAGTGCAGATGACTCTGCACTCGCCAGCTCCGACAGCTGTGACGCAACCATTTTGATCAACAGAAGGATCTCCTTATTACTGCTTTCCCACGATATTTTTTCCGCATTATCCGCATCTGTGGGAAAGTAATCCAATTCGATCTGTTTCTGGTCTCCAACACCAAGCAGCAAATGATCTTCGGAAAGAACCAGATTCGTAATTCGATTTCGCTGAATAACACGAATTTCTTTTATAAAGAACGGTCTTCCACTGCCTTGCCTGTATACTTCAAGTGTACTTGTGCCCTCCTTCAAACCGTACACATTAAAGCCATTACAAGATGCCGTTTCCTGGTTCTGCATTTTACAGACAAGTCCCGGCAGCTGAGCGGTTTCCGGTTCGATTAAAAATCAAGTCTGATGCTTTTCCTACCTCGACCTCATTTCCAACGATCACGCTTACAATCGGAACTGTGCTTCTGATTTTCTCCAGCTCATAAGTAATTTTTCCGCCTCCATGAATACTCTCTACACAATTCCTAAAAGCAGTTGTCAGCGGCACCTGCAAAAGACATTCAAAGAGTGTCCTGAAGAACTCTTCCCTGCTTGTTCTTAAGAACAAGCCCTTATCTGTCACCTTTAGAGCTCCAGAACCACCATCTATGATCAATATATACGCCGGTTTTTCTGTTCTGATTTTTCTCAGACATTCGTAACCGCTGTCATAATCCTCCGCAAGAAGAAACAGAACTGAAGTTGGCGTTTCCTCATATGCCAACTTCGCCCCCAATATCTGAGCTCTTACGGAGCAGAATAAATTATTGACATCCAGTGCCAGAATGTCCTCCAGAAGTGACTGAAACGCCGATGGGACATAAAAGCAGGCATCGATGATGGATTTCTGATACGAAGTAAGGCCGCTTTTCTTAATCAGCTGATTCAGACGCTTCATCCGATTTTGTAGCGGATCCGAAACTTCAAAATTGTGTTTCCGGAATCCGATGCAGTGCGGTGCATTTTCACACTGTTTCTCCAAAATAGCCGCATCAAAATCCGTTCCTACAAAAATCAGCTGAAAATCATCGTTCAGTTCATCGTAAATGACATCCAGAATTTCATCGGCCCATTTCCAAAGGTCTTCATCCGAATACTGGATCAATCGGCTGTACGCAGACGGCGGTTTTCCGTTCAGCAAAACGCTCACGTTGGGTCTGTAAGGATCATATTGAATTTCCACAAGACTTGGCATTTGATCACCTTCCCACAAAAGCATTGACTTTTAGTGTCACAAGAACGAGTTATCTCTCCCAATCATCACGCGTCCGCTCGCGTTCCCATCCGCTATCGGAGCTATCGTTTTTATTGTCAAATTTTCGGTTCTTTGCATCCTCTGCCTGTTCCTCCATCGAAGATGCGTCTGCCTTCAGATCATCGAGAAAACTATTGCGCCTTGATGCAAAACTGTCCTTTGCAGATTCTTCTTTAGACTCCTCCGCTTTATCTGGTTCTTCTGCAGATTCTTTCTTTGCAAAAAGGCTCTTGATTTTATCCAGAAAACTTGTTTTTTCTCCCGACTTTTCTTCGGCGTTTTCATTTCCGCAGTCTTTGGCTTCTTTACCACGCTCGCTCTGATCCATTTTTCCGTCAAAGTCATCATAGTTTTCGGCGGTGTCCTGACTCTCATTGGTCTCCGATTTTCCGGAGCTTCGCTCACCTCTTTGGATTCGCTCGTTTCATTGAAGTTTCCAAATGACATTTTTATTCCTCCTGAGGGTCGATTTCAAAAATGCGATACATCATCCTGCAAAGCATAGTTATTCTGCTGTTGCGGTAGAGCTTTATTTTTCCACTGTTTCCAGCCACTTCAAGCAAAAGCAAGATAACTTCTGCCTTTGCCTTATCGGAATCCATGACCAAATAGAGATCAAGTGCTTTAAAGAACCGCTCGAACCAGCTTTCTGTTCCTTTTTCATATCTTCGGACCAGACTTGCAAATTCAGCAGAGTCTGCATCATACTTTGCAAATTCATTGTATGTTGGAATTCCGTCCATAGGAATGACCTGAAAAAGCCCCTCGCATCCAATAAGTTCCATCAACAGTTGGCCAAACACTTTACGGCTCCGGCTCTGCGTCTCAAACAGCCGCTTGTTATATCCGGACACGATCTCATCCATCTCACGTTTTTTATCTCCTGTGAGTCCGGAATTTTTAATGACACTTCTCAGTTTCATGGGAGAGAATCTGCTTACTTTATACTGTTCTAGCAGCAGCAGCACAATGTCTCCACGGAACACACGGAGCAGTGACTGATCCGTATACTCTACATCCGCGTTGTACCGATCATCCCACTTATCAACCTTCATCAAAACCGGTGACAGCCAACCCTTTTGGAAGACTGCTGCAACGCCGACATTCAATCGAGAGAGTTCACCGGTCTGTTCTTCACTCAATGCCAGTGCGCTTCCCAATTCTTCGCATGCATCCTTGGCAGGCGTGTTCATAATGATCTTCGTTGCCGTATTCTCAATGGCCGAAGTATCCACTGCCATCGGAGACTGATCAATGATGATAAATCCTTCGCCATAGGTTCGCATCTCCTTGATGGAGTTGCTGATCATCTCCACCGATTTACCCACCATGTTTGCGCCCTCTTGATTCTGACCTTTTGAGGTACGTTTCAAAAGGTTATGCGCTTCCTCCAACACAGTAACATGCTTCAGCTCGGAGTTCAGCGCCAATTTAGGATTTGCTTTTCTCTGCGACTTGCGATATTCATTAAGTTTCATAATGAGAACGCCCATCATCAGTGCTATTGCCTCATCAGAGCCCAATTCACTCAAGTCAATCACAACATTGGAGTCAAACAGAAGTGAATCTTCAACGCCTTCACTGCTCTTAAAAATCAGTCCGTTGATACCAACTGTCATAGACTGTACTCGTGTTACCAGCGCACCTTTGTAGTCGCCCTTGGAATCTGCCGAATAATCCGAGGTGTTGATAATTTCCGGCAGGAGCTTCAGCACATCAGCAAAAACCGGATATTTATGATCACTGATACCCGGTATCCACACAGAGTTCTGCACATCCCAGCCACATCGGACATAGGCATCGTTCACAGCCTGCTTCAGAATCGCCGGCATTGCTGCGTAAAGCGGCCACGATGCATTAAAAATCTGTAGAAGCTGTTCAATATGCGACAGTATATGTATATTCTCCGGAAATTGGAAGGGATTGATCTTCAAAATACGGTAAGCGTTCGGATCCGTTGTAAAGATTTTAATACCCTTGAGTCCACCGAATACCTGCTTATACTCGCCCTTTGCCGGCTCAATCACCATCAGCTTGACATTATTACGCAGCACCTGTTCCAAAAGCTGATATGTCGCATACGATTTACCAGAGCCGGAGGACCCCGTGATAAAGCAGTGAGAAGCCAGCAGATCAAGATCCATCTTTACCCGAGTGTTTTCAACCACTCCCATATGATAGATGCTGCCGAATTCGATGCTTCGTCCGGGTTTTCGGTTTTCATATACGACTGTGCGCCCAAACTCCGCCATTTCCACGACTGCAAGACCGGAGACAGATTTCTTTGGGAAACCCATTACCATCGGCAGCTCATTGCCACTGACAAGATTTGTCGGCGTAACGAGCTGTTTGGAATATCCACCCTCAAACGCAGGTATTTCCGCCTGCGGATGCGAAAAGTGCAGAACATAATCCAGAATTCGGTTAATGGACTCCGCCTGGTTCAGAGACCATACATTCAGATGTGCACTTTCAACATTGGAGTTATCACCCGTCATAAGCGCCTTGTAGACGTTGCCTGCCAATGCAGTGGTATGAATATCTTTCGACATAAAATACCCACAAAATTCCCACATTCCAAACGATTCACAAAGTTTGAATCGTTCAAGCTCAGCCTGCGCCCGTTTCATCAGAGTTTCGACGCCCTTATTTTCATAGGTCAGGGTAATTGTTTTAGACGACCCCGTCGTCGTCGTTGTTCCACTGGTTCTCCCATCCGTTGTGCTTGAACCCTGACTGTCCGAGAAAGACTGTGTGAATGAGCTGCCCGACGTGTAAGAGTCAAACGAGCCATTCGACCATCCGCTGTTGCTGCCAAAACCTGCATTCCAGCCGCTTGAGCCACCTTCGTCCGATTGGCTCGAGCTGGTACCGAAGTTAGCGCTGGTGCCTCCACTGGTGCTGGCATTTGTTCCGCTAGAGTGAGAGCTGCTGGTCGTATTGGAGTTGCTCACGCTCCGGTTTACGGATTTTGAAAAGCTGGACGAGATGCTCTCGTTCACGGCCGAGCTTTCGTTCTCACCGTAGGCAAGGGACAGCTTTGCATGAGGAGATAAAGCGGAACACAGTTCCTCATAGCCATGTTTGCGCTGCTCAGTGACAGCTTTATCCAATGGTGTTGCCAGACAAACTGCAGCATATGTCTTTCCGCTCATGGTGTCTATAAATTTTTCGATTCCCTGAACGAAGGACTCTGTGTCGAAGTTTCCACTCTCATCGAAGGAACAACGGAAACAGAAGAAAGACTTTTAATTCCAGACTTTTTTATCTCATCTATCATTTTTTCAGTTTCGCTGACAGAGAGAGTACAGTAGCTAATACCCGGGAAGTTACCTTTCAGCGTTGACTCCAGCACATCCCCAGCGATTGCTGCATTCAGTACGGACCTCGTCCCAATAAAGAATCGGACAGCATCGCCGTCACTTTGGATCAGCAATGCAACTGCGCTGTTCAAGCTATGCAAAGCAGAATACACGCTTTTTAGTTTGTCCGTGAATTTTTCTTTTTGATCATACACTATCTTTGTTATTTCGAGTAAACGTAGCTTCGTGGTATCCATCAAAGCTCTTGTCTCCGGCACGATCGGAGCAGCCGAAAAAGACTCCAGATAAGTTCTGTTCAAATAAACATCTGCCACCTGAAAGCCCCGGGCAAGCTGTAGCTCTGTGTTCACCCGCTTCTCCGACTGGTTCCAAGCCTCCTCGTACTGAGAGTATCTTTTTTGCTCCGCCATACATATGCTCCATTTCCTTGTCAGCATCAGAAATCTCTCCTAAGCGCTCCTATCGTAAATTTTTATATAATGCTGACAGAATGATTCTGTGTATTTCGATGATTTATTACATTCTACCACATCAGTTCTGTACTATCAAGCAATTCTTTGTCAAATTAAGGCTTTCAATCTGGAACATCTAGGGACAATTACCTGTATGCTTTCTAATGAGGTGAAAAAATTGGATTATGCAAGCTTCCTTCGACAACGAATCACAGAACTTCGCATGAAACGCAATGTTTCAGAGTATCAGATGAGCCTAGAGCTAGGACAAAACAAAAATTATATTCAAGGCATAAGCTCCGGAAAAGCACTTCCATCTATGACGCAATTCTTTAATATATGCGATTACTTTTGCATTACTCCAGAGCAATTCTTTAGCAGCAGCGGTCGACCAGAGCTAATCGATGCCATCTCAGAGGGAATACAAGAATTTTCCGAAGCAGATTTGGAACTTCTGCTTCTCTTCATTCGCAGATTGCAAAAAATATATAGATACAATATCAGTCTTTTCAGCTGCTCAAGATTCTCACGCCACATCAATAAGTCCTACTTCTACCGCTTTACTGCAATAAATTTCACAAAACTATCTTGACGCACCCACGCTTCCATGATACCCTTTATTCCAAATCCTGCTGACAAAAGTGGTGGGCCTCACCGTGATAACCACCACTTTCAGCAGATGATTGCCCAGAAAGAATGTATCGCCCCGCAACACACCCGATCATTTTGCCGCCGTTTCACCCCGACAAAATCCTTCGCCTGTACTGCGTGGGCGGTATTTTTCTTTTCTGGGAACTTCTCGGGGCAAGGCCCTCCATCTTGCTATCTTGCTGCGCAAGACCGTCCCGTTGCTTAAAAGCCCCACTGGGGCTTTCATTGCTACGCTACGCTTGCAAACGCAAACCGTACCTTGAAAATTTCATGAGCCGACCGGACGTGATACCGGCTTTTCCGCCAACGCCGCTGCAAAACAGGGGCAGGAACTTCGTTCGGAGCAAACGGCGATCAACATACACGAGCAGCGGAACTCTCTACTTATTTTTGCGTCTTAACAATTCGGAAACAACTCTCAGAAACGTGTTTTGAGCGCAGCGGTAGAGGGCAAGAACCGTCCCGTGGCCACAATCAATTCTTGAAAATTTCCTGTCCATCCGGGACTTCACTCTTCAATGCGTCTGCATTTCCGAAGTGATCTTGTGGCGTGCCTGCCCCAAACCCTGCTCATAGTTCGCACCTGACGGTGCGAACAGCAACGCGTGTCGTGCTTACATAACTTCACCGAGGAGTTATCGAACAGACAGGAGGTACAATGACCAAAACGAATGTTCCA
>ENA-OQCS01001374-OQCS01001374.1-human-gut-metagenome-genome-assembly--contig:-NODE-1374-length-12629-cov-3.454407_pt1 | contig 12629 bp, 19 predicted proteins | sample MGYA00242757_ERZ504575 | MGnify/ENA primary metagenome ERZ504575 (study PRJEB26092, sample SAMD00036297) | human gut metagenome | host: Homo sapiens | study: EMG produced TPA metagenomics assembly of...
CTGCTCGCACGCTCGCATCCACCTCCCTCAATGAGGGAGCTCTGGCGAAACAGAAAAGTTTCCCGCTCTGCCAAAGGCCCCCTCTCAGAGGGGGCTGTCGCCGCAGGCGACTGGAGGAGTTTTCCACGCAAAAATGCCGCACCACCTAAAAGGCGATGCGGCATTCCTATATTTTATTTAATCAAACAGCATATCGTGGATCGCAGAAACAGCCTTGTCGGCATCGTCGCGGTTGATGATGCAGGAGATCTTGATCTCGCTGGTGGAGATCATCTTGATGTTGATGTTGTTGTTGGACAGTGCCTCAAACATCTTGGAAGCAACACCGCTGTGGCTCTGCATACCGGCACCCACAATGGAGACCTTGGCGCAGGTGGTGTCCACGCTCACATCGTTGAAGTGTGCGCTCTCCTTCAGCACGCGCATGGCCAGATCGGCTTCGCCTCAGAGCAGGTAAAGCTGATGTCCTTCTTGCCGTCACGGCCGGTGGACTGCAGGATGATGTCCACGTTGATGTTCTTCTGGGCCAGCAGACCGAAGATCTTGAAGCTCATGCCCGGCTCATCGGGAACGTTCAGAATCGTGATAACAGCAACATCAGTGTCTTTTGCGACACCCTTGATCAGCATACCTTCCATGTCTTTTGTAACCTCCTTGACCACCGTACCGGGCACGGGATTCAGGCTGGAGAGCACCTCCAGCTCCACATTATACTTTTTGGCCAGCTCCACGCTGCGGTTGTTCAGCACCTGTGCACCCAGAGATGCCAGCTCCAGCATCTCGTCAAAGGTAATCTCATCCAGCTTGCGGGTGTTGCGCACCTTGCGCGGGTCGGCCGTGTAAACGCCTTCCACATCGGTAAAGATCTGGCAGCGATCTGCGTGCAGGGCTGCTGCAATGGCAACAGCGCTGGTGTCGGAGCCGCCGCGGCCCAGAGTGGTGATGTCATCCATCTTGTTCAGGCCCTGGAAGCCCGCCACAACGACCACACGGTTGCGCTCCAGCTCAGAAGAGATGCGCTCTGTCTCCAAGCGGGTGATGCGTGCCTTGGTATAGGCGCGGTCGGTGCGGAAGCCAGCCTGCCAGCCGGTCAGGCTGATGGCATGGCAGCCCAGCTCATTCAGTGCCATGGCCAGCAGCGAAATGCTGATCTGCTCGCCGCTAGCCAGCAGCATATCCATTTCACGGCCGAAGGGTTGTGGGTGATCTCCCCAGCCTTGGCGATCAGGTCATCGGTGGTATCGCCCTGAGCGGACACCACCACAACTACGTCATTGCCCGCGTTGTGGGTGTTTGCCACAATGCGTGCCACGTTGAAGATACGGTCACGGTCCTTCACCGAAGAACCGCCGAACTTCTGTACGATCAACGCCATATCTTGTCACTCTCCTCTTTTTGTCCCTTTGTCAAAAGGGGGTACACCGGGCGGAAGCGGTCAGCAGCGCCTTGCACTTCCCTTACCCATTTATCATTCCACCGTTGCGCCGGTGTTATCGGCATCCAAACGCAGCAATGTAAATGCTTCACATCCGTCCAGACCTTCCAGCAGCTCCAGACCCTTTTCCAGCTTGGAATAGAACTTTTCGGCCTCCGCCTTTTCCGCTACGGCCATCACGGTGCTGCCCGCACCGGAAACGTAAACAGCCTTTGCACCGCACAGGCGTGCCATATCGAACACTTCCTTAGAGCCGGGCATCAGCGGCATACGGTAGGGCTGATGCAGCTTATCCTCGGTGGCAATGGCCAGCAGGTCGTGTCTGCCCTCGCAGAAGGCGGCGGGCACCAGCGCAGCGCGCGAAAGGTTATATACCGCGTCCTTGTGGGAGACTTCTTTGGGCAGGGCCGCACGAGCGGCTTCCGTCAGCAGCTTGTAGTCCGGCACGATGGCGGCAAAGCACAGCGTTTCATCCACATTGCGCTTGACCGAGTACACCTTGCCATCCTCGAACACGCTGCTGGTCAGACCGCCCAGAAGAGCCGGGGCCACGTTATCCGGGTGGCCCTCGATGGAGGTGGCCAGCGTGAGCAGCTCCTGCGTGTTGAGCACATCGCCCAGCATCCGGTTTGCACCCAGCAGTCCCGCAATGATGCAGGCCGAGGAAGAACCAAGCCGCGCGCCATGGGGATGGGATTCGTCTGGGTGATCTTGAGGGGCGGGATCTGCTTGCCCACCTTCTCAAACAGCCCCTTTGCCGAACGGTACACGAGGTTCGATTCACCGCGCGGGATGCGGGTACCGTCCGCAGACGAGATATCCAGCACTTCGCTCTCTTCAAAGGTGACCGTATTATACAGCGTCACCGCCAGACCCAGCGCATCAAAGCCGGAGCCGATGTTTGCACTGGTGGCCGGGACAGAAACCTTGATCTTCATAGCCGCCGCACCTTTCCTTATTCCGTTATCAGTTTTCTTCCGGCAGACGCTTGAGCACCAGCTTCACGCTGCCGCCCACGGCTTCCACCTTGCGGGCTGCTTCGGCCAGTGCCTTTTCGTCGGCTCGCTCCACAAAGTAAGCGCAGCCTTCGTAGCGTTCGTCCACCACCCTGCCATAGCCGTAGATGGCTTCCACCACCGCCGGAGCAATGCCTGCTACACGCACATAATATGCAGCAGGAGCCGGGTCGGTGAGCATTCCCTCCACCGGCTCAGCAGGCTGCCAGAACAGGCTGTCGTGCACCTTGGAGCCATGCTTCAGGGCATCCACAACGTCGGCCACCACGGCGCTGGCGGTGGGCAGCTTGCCTGCGCCCTTGCCGTAGAACACCACGTCGCCCAGCATATCGCCCTTGACCAGCACTGCATTGAACACATCGTCCACGCTGGCCAGCTGGTTTGCCTTGGGCACCAGACACGGCTCCACACCGGCAGCCACGCTGCGTCCTTGCCGCGCTTCATCCATGCGATCAGCTTGATCACACAGCCCAGCTTTTCCGCCGCTTCCACATCTGCCGTGGTAATGGCACGGATGCCGCGGGTGGGAATGTTCTGGGGGTAGACTGATGGCCGCACACCAGCGAGGACAGAATGGCGATCTTGCGGCAGGCATCACGGCCGTCCACATCGTCGCTGGGGTCCTTCGTCTCGGCGTAGCCAGCTCTTGCGCGATCTTCAGCGCATCGTCAAAGCCCAGATTTTCGCGCACCATCTTGGTGAGCATGAAGTTGGTGGTGCCATTCACGATGCCCTCCACCTCGGTGATGACGTTTGCCGCCAGACACTGGTGCATCGGGGTGATGATGGGCGTACCGCCGCCCACAGAAGCCTCGAACAGGAAGGCACAGCCGTGCTCTTTGGCAAGGCCCAGCAGCTCTGCGCCGTAGGTGGCCACCATCTCCTTGTTGGAGGTGCATACGCTGCGGCCGCTCTCAAGGCAGGCCTTTACATACGGATACGCAAAGCGGGTGCCGCCGATGGTCTCCACCACCACCTTGATCTCCGGGTCTTCCAGAATGGTATCGAAGTTCTTTATAAACAGGTGTGCATCCGGATGGTTTGAAAAATCCTTCGGGTCAAGGATGTACTTGACCTCCACCGGCTCACCTGCACGGCGGGAGACACCCGCAGCGTTGCGGCACAGTACCTCGTACACGCCGCTGCCCACCGTGCCAAAGCCCAGAATTGCAATTTTAGCCATTGTTGTTCTCCCTCGTTTTCTGAAGACTGCTTACTGCTTACAGATTGTACCCGCAGTGCACGCCTACCACCATACGCTGACGCGAAAGTTTTTCGGTCAGCTCTTCGGGGGTCATCTGCATGGTATCGGTGCGGATGGTGACTGCCACCAGTGCGGCACCGTTTTCCGGTGTGGACTGGTTGATGGTCACAATGCTTGCACCTGCGGCGCTGATGCCGGCCAGCAGGCTCTGCAGTGCACCGGTCTCGTCCCGCAGAGTAGCCATGACGGTGATCACCTCACGGCCATTCTCGGAGTCAAAAATGCAGTCCTTATACTTATAAAAAGCGCTGCGCGAAAGATCGACTGCGCGGGTGGCAGCGGAAATGCTGCGTGCCTCCCACTGGCCAGAAGTTCCTTGGCGCGTACCACCTTGAGAAATACCTCAGGCAGCACCTGCGCATCTACCAGATAAAAGCGGCGTTCCAACTTGTTCACCTCACAAACACAAGTGTTCTTGCAGTGAATATAATAGCATCCGGCCCCCTGCAATGCAAGAGGTCGGATGCGTTTTTGTCAGATTATCCAGTTTTGCTGCGGCAAGCGCGGTATTTCCTTGCCGGATTCACCCCGCGCCGGTGCCGATAGTACGCCTTTGTCCTTCATATGGCTACAGATCAGTCTGTATCCTGATTACCTGTATCCGCAGGAATGACAGCCTGCTCCGGTGCCGCAGTCTCCGCAGGTGCAGCCGCTGCAGGAGCTGCTGCATGGGAGTAGTTGCAGGTACCAGGCAGATCATCGGCGCGGTAGTAGCCACGGCGGTGCTGGGGCAGGAGCCGCCTGCCAGCAGGCCGCTCTGGGTGCAGTAGCGGCGCTCCACCACACCGGCAGAGGTCGGGAATGCCTTATACGGCAGGTCTGCCTGCACCTGTTCCATCAGCGCCTTCCACGGCATAACACAGGTACGGGTCTTGGCCTGCTGCTTACCCAGCGTCTTGGTCATATCATAGGGTGCATCGTAGCCCCACCACACGGCGGTAACGTAGTACGGCGTGCCGCCCACGAACCACAGATCCTTTTCGTCGCTGGCGGTACCGGTCTTGCCAAAGGCTTCCATGCCGTTGGAGTTGGGGTAGCGGCCGCCGGCGGTACCCACGCTGGAGTACAGCACGTTCTTCAGCAGGCGGTTCATCACATAAGCGGTATCCGGGGTCAGGGCCTGATAGCTGGTGGAGTTGTTCTCCAGATAGATATTGCCGTCACGGTCCAGCACGCGGGTATACAGGTGCGGGGTGGTGTACTGGCCATCGTAGAAGATCTGGAACGCAGCTGCCAGCGCCGTGGGCGTAACGCCATGGGTCTGACTGCCCATGACCATCTGCGCCAGACCCACATCGTTTACCGGGTCCAGCGTGTTCAGCTGCAGGGTGTTGTACACAAAATTGAAGATGTTGCTTGCGCCCACCAGATCACCCACACGCACCGCAATGGTGTTCAGCGAGCGGGCCAGACCGTTCCACAGCGGCACATCACTGTTGTCGCCGTAGTTGCCGTCATAGTTGCGGGGCCAGCTGCGCCATGCGTTGGGATAAGCGCGCAGCTGCTTGTCGGAAAGGCCCATCAGCCGTTCTTGCGGCAGTAATCCTCATCGCGGATCACCATATCCTGCTTCTGATACAAGGGCGAGTTGTTGAGCATGGTGGACCAGTTCACCAGACCATACTCTACACCCAGTGCATACGCACCGATAGGCTTGATGGTAGAACCCGTCTGACGAGTGACACTGTAGGCACGGTTCAGCGAGAGGCTCTTGTTCTTTTCGCCCAGACCACCCACAATGGCGATCACATTGCCGTCATAGTCCAGCGTGACCATGGCTGCCTGAGTACGCACATTGCGGTAATAGTAAACGGTACCGTCGTCGCCGGTGCGGGTCTTGGGCGTACCGTCCTCGTTCATCACCTGTACATCGTCGTCCGAGATGGAGGTCACCTCTTCCTCATGCCAGCCGGCCGGGAAGTAGGCATCATCCGTGTTGAGCATCAGGTTTTCCATGGCGGACTGCGCCTTGGTGTTCACAGTCGACTCAACGGTAAAGCCGCCGGTGTACAGCAGCTTCTGTGCCTCGGATTCCGAAATGTTTTCCTTGTCCATGATGTCCTGCACCAGCTCGGTGAACAGTGCATCGGTAAAGTAAGAGGTAACGGAAGAATTCTTCTTGGTATCCTCTTCCTCGGCCAGCACCAGCGGCTGGGCCGCTGCGTTGCGGTAGTCCTCTTCGCTGATCACACCCTGCTGCCACATGTTGTACATGAGGAAGTTACGGCGGTTGATCAGGTTTTCGGGGTTGGTGTAGGGGTTATAGTTGGTGGGGTTTTTGGTGATGGACGCAATGGTCGCACACTCCCACAGGGTCAGCTGGCTGACATCCTTATTAAAGTATTCGTTGGCCGCAGTCTGCACGCCCTGAATGGTGCCGGTAAAGCTGATGGTGTTCAGGTACGCTTCCAGAATGGTCTCCTTGGAATAGCTGCGGCTCAGGCAGAGGGCGCGGTAGATCTCGCGCAGCTTGCGCAGTGCGCCTTCAATGCCGCTGGCGCTCTTGTCGTCGGTCAGGTTCTTGATCAGCTGCTGCTCCAGCGTGGATGCACCCTGCTTGGAGCTGTAGATGGGCAGCAGGTATTCGTTGACCATTGCGCCGATGGTGCGCTTGAAGTTGACGCCGGGCTCGTTGTAAAAGTCCTTATCCTCGGTGCAGATGAACGCATACTGCAGGTTCGTGGGGATCTGCTCCAGATCCGCCCACACGCGGTGGCTGTTGGAAGAGCGCAGCGTGGCATACTCCACCTGTGCACCGGTGTCCGGGTCGGTAGCCATCACCACACTGGACTGGCTCAGCTCAATGTTGTCCAGATCCAGCAGGTCGCCGTCGTTGGCGGTAGCCTGCACCACGTAATACACAGCACCCACTGCCACCAGACTGCCTGCATGATGCCCAGACAAATCAGTGTAGCAATGGTTCGGCCAATGAAGCGCAGAATGGGATGTCTGCCCTTTTCACAGGGTTCCTTTGGTTCTTTGGGTTCCCGGCCGTGTTTGGGTCCCGACTGGGACTCCCGGCGGCTGTTGCTTACATTTACCTTCCGCCCCGCCGGTGCCGGGGAATGCCCCTCACCGGCACGGTTGATCTTTCTCATATCGGAGATAGAAATCGCCTCCTAACATTCAGGCTGCTTTTTCAGCGCCATGCGCTGGTACTTTTCCATCAAAGCGCACAGAACTGCACGCAATACCATATTATAGCACGTGCACAGAACGCGGGCAAGAACCAATCTTCGGCCTGATAGGTCTAATCATCTGTAGTATAACACAATCTGCCGGACAAAGTACAGCATTCCCGTGTGAAAATTGACTGTGCCCCCCTGTTTTGGGGCATACTTCAGCCGGAAAGGAGCGTGTTTCTCCATGCGCAAACTGTGCACCTGCCTGTTCTACGGGCTGTGCGTATTCACCATCGTGTTCAGCCTGTTCTGGATGGCCCTGCCCAAGCTCAGCCTTCCGGTGCCCGACCCCGGCAGCGAAGCACCGCCTTCCTCCGCAGCAGACCTTGCCGCACAGGCCATGCCGGAGCTTGCTGCCCAAAGCTACCGCCTGTGCGACAAAGGCGGGCGCGTGGCCGTTTACCGCTGCGGCACCAATGGCCAGCCGGATGTGCTTGTCACCGTCACCGGCATCTACACCAATCTTCTGCCGGAGAACGATGCCGTGCGCATCAAGCGCGGTGTGACCGTGTACAGCGAACGGGAACTGGACCTGCTGCTGGAAGATCTGGGCGATTGAGTGCAGAATGCTCAATTTTTATCTACTTTTACTGATTATTTTTATTGACATCCCGATGTAAAAATTATATAATGATAATAGAAGTAAAGTTTTTTAACCGCCTGCAGCGATCATAAAAGGAAGTGCTTCCTCATGTCAGAACAGATCACCCTCCATTACCAGTGCCGTCTTTGCGGCAAGCAGCTGGACCGCGGTATCCACCTCGGCCCGCCCAGCCCCGGCACCTGCAGCAAAGCCGCCAAGGTAGACGGCTTTCACGGGCCGCACCGCTGGGTCATTGTCTCTTTGCCCAAAAGTGCCTGATTTTTAACGCAAAAAAGACCTCCGGGAAAAGCGCCCCGGAGGTCTTTCTTAGTTTCAGGCTTCCATTTCTTCCAGCGGAACAAGGTAGCCTTGCGGCACTCCTCGTATTCCAGCATGTAGTCCTTGGTGGGGTTGTGGTGCATGATGCTCTTGAGGGTGTGGGAGTCGTAGTCCTCGCCGGCATCCATGCCGATCAGGCGGGCAGCAACATTGGAGCAGTGATCCGAGATGCGCTCTGCATTGTTCAGCACATCCAGGAACACGACACCCGTATCAATGGAGCACACGCCGTCCTTCAGGCGCAGGATGTGCTGGTCGCGCAGGCGCTCCGCCATCACATCGATCACTTCCTCCAGCGGTTCCACCTGAGCCGCCAGGCGCATATCGCTGTTTTCAAAGGCATCATTGGTCAGGTTCAGGATGCGGTTCAGCGCATTCTCCAGCAGCTGCAGCTCCTTGGTGGCGCTTTCACTGAAGGACGCTTCCTTTTCCTGCAGTTCTTCTGCCTTTTCCATAATGTTCACCGCATAGTCGCCGATGCGCTCGAACTCGGTAACAAAATTCAGCAGTTCGGTCACAGTGTGGCTCTCATCGTCGCCCAGCTCCTGATCGGTCATCTTGATCAGATAGTTGGAGATTGCCACCTCCATGCGGTCGATCAGGTTTTCACGCACCCGGATGGCGCTGACGGTATCCTCGTCCATCTTCAGCAGCAGCGGTGCAGCCAGATTCACATTGCGGGCAGCACGGCGGGACATCTTGACCACAGCGCTCTTAGCCTGCTGCAGGGCCACAGCCGGGCTTTTGAACAGACGTTCGTCCAGCACCGGCATGCTCAGCTCCTGTGCTTCCTCGGCGCTGTCCGGCACAGTGAGTAGTGCCAGCTTGGACAGCACACCGCTGCAGGGCAGGAACAGCAGCATGGCGCACACGCTGGAAAGGGTGTGGATGTTTGCGATGGTGCTCTTGTTCATCACGTCGTTCCACATGGGGATGCCAACGGTAAACTGCACCGCATACACCAGCGCCAGCAGGATCACGCTGCCAATGATGTTGAAGTACAGATGGATCAGTGCAGCGCGCTTGCCGTCCTTGGAAGAGCCGCCAATGGTGAGCAGCGGCGTAAAGGCCGTGCCGATGTGTGCACCCAGAATAATGGGGATGGCAGAGCTGAAGGTGACAGACCCGTGCTGGACAGTGCCTGCAGGATACCCACCGATGCCGAGGAGGACTGGATGATCACCGTGACCACCACGCCCACCAGAATGCCCAGAACGGGATTCGTCATGGTAACGAACAGATTCTGGAACACGGCACTCTCACGCAGAGGAGCCACACCGGTGTCCATCAGGCTCATGCCGGTAAACAGGATGCCGAAGCCCAGCATGATCTGGCCGATGTTCTTCCTTTTAGCGCTGCGCAGGAACATATAAAAAATGCAGCCGATAACGCCACCACGGGCGCAAAGGTCTTGGGCTGGATCAGTGTCAGCCAGAGACTGTCACCGGAGATATCCGCCATGCGGATCAGCTGGCCGGTAACAGTGGTACCAATGTTTGCACCCATAATGACACCTACCGACTGCGTAAGGGTCATGATGCCGGAGTTTACCAGACCGACACAAATAACGACCGTGCCGGCCGAGGACTGGATGACACCCGTGATGAGGGTGCCAAAAATAACGCCCTTGAGCGTTGAGGAGGTCAGCTTTTGCAGCACGCCCTGCATTTTGCCGCCGGCCAGTTTTTCCAGACCAGCGCCCATAATGGACATGCCGTACAGAAACAGCGCAATTCCACCCAACAGAGAGGTAATGTGTGTGATATCCATAACGATACTCCTAAAAATGATCTTCCTTTTGATCCTTGTACATCTGCCCTGCCCGCACACCGGGCCTGCTTGATCCGGCAGATGCTGCGGCCTGCCGCTCTGCTGCACAGAACGGCGCACAATGACCGCGCTTGGATCTATTATATCATTTTTTATCCTGTCACAACAAGGTTTATTTTACAAGAAAATCACTTTTTCTACACATTTTTCCGTCTCTTAATGAATTCGTGCTCTTTCCTTTTCAATTATTTTACATCAATTTTACATTTGCACCGAAGTCCCTGCCTGTTTGCGGGCGCTTACTCTGCCAGTTCTTCCATTGCTTCCCGCACCGTATCGGCCGAAAACAGGAACACTCCGCTGCCGGTGTATACTTCCACATGGCTTCCAACATAACGCAGTCAAAATCTTTCATCCGTGTTCCCTCCTGTATCTCGTTTTTTGCAGCTTTTCAGAACGTTTTTGTTCCATGGCTGTATTATCGCACACAGCAGGTACCATAAATCGGATTTTCAACGTATTTTGCAGACAAAAAGCCGCCCGGCTTCAGATGCAGAACCGGGCGGCTGGCCACCTATTTATATCGTTCAATGCACAGCGGCATATTCCGGGATGCGCTGCTCATGGGCCTGCTGCTCTGTGCGGGCCTTCTCATAGCAGTAACGGATGATCGCCTGCCTGCGCACGATGCCAATGAAGATGCCGCGGTCATCCACAACCGGCACAAAGTTCTGGTTCATGGCCGCTTCGATCAGCTGATCCATGCTGGTGGTCACGGTGACAGCCTTGTAGTCGCGCTTGTGCGGGAAGGCCGAAATGGGGACATCCTCAGCCGCTTCCAGATCCAGACCATGGAACTTTTTCAACCCCCAGAGAATGTCGCCCTCGGTCAGGGTGCCCACATATTTTCCCTGCCGGTTGAGCACCGGAATGGACGCGTAGCGTTATTCTCCCACTTTTCCAGCGTCTGCCGAAGGGTGAAATCGTCGTAAACATACATCAGATCCTGCTTGGGTGAAAGGAAAAACAGAATATTCATGACAACAGCTCCTAAACATTGTTCCACGCGCCGTGCGCAAAAAATAACGCAGTTCATCCGCACAAGCGGGACCTGCGCCGCAGTCCCTATCCTTGTTTCTATTTTAGCACTTTTTCATAGTCGGATAAAGAGTTATCACCCACCTTTTATATTTTTTTAACAGATTGTTTGCTTTCTTTCGTCATACTTCGGTTTTGATAAAAAGCAACCAGCGTCCGTTATGCTATCACCTTCCCGGTGCGAAGCCGCCCGAACCATGCCGTCAATGCAGAAACCTGCGCAAAAAGTTGATATACCAGCATTTTGCGCTGTACAAGCGCGCCCCAAAGTTGTATAATAATGTGGGTGTTTCTCGGCGCAGTATGTGTATCTGTCCGCCGCTGCGCCCCAGACCTTGAATGTGTTTTATGAAAATAACATAAAGGAGCAGAGCGACTATGATCACTTCCCGTTTCCCTCTGGGGGATGTCAGCTTTACGTCCGGGTATTTTGCTACTCTGGTAGGTGAAGCAGCCAAACAGTGTTACGGTGTTGCCGCAATGGCACCCCGTGATATGACCGATGCCGTCAGAAGCATGGTGCACGGTTCTGATTACCCGGAAAAGGGTGTCCGTGTCACGCAGGAGGATGGTCGTCTGGTGATCGAACTGCACATTGCAGTGAGCTATGGCCTGAACATTTCTACCGCCGCACGCAGCATCTCTCACCGCGTCAAGGACGAGGTGGAGCAGGCTACCGGCCTGAAGGTTGCCCGCGTTGTGGTTTCGGTAGACGATGTGATCGCCTGATTTTTGTTGGTTCATCCGAATGCGCCGGGCTTTTCCGGCAAGTACAAGGAGTAAAAAAGAATGATTTCTGGTAAGATTTTGCGTGACGCCATTATCTCTGGCGCCAACAACATCAACAATCAGCGCTCCCGCGTGGACGAGCTGAACGTTTTCCCTGTTCCTGATGGCGACACTGGCACCAACATGGGCATGACCGTGGGTGCTTCTGTGCGCGAGCTGGAAGCATTGGACGACAGCTGCACCGTGGGTGAGGCTTCCAAGACCGCTGCTTCCGCCATGCTGCGCGGCGCACGCGGCAACTCCGGTGTTATCACCAGCCTGCTGTTCCGCGGCTTCTCCAAGGCGCTGGAAGGCAAGAAGGAAGCCACCGCTGCCGACATTGTCGAGGCCCTGAAGAAGGGTGTCGAGGGCGCTTATAAGGCCGTTATGAAGCCCACCGAAGGCACCATCCTCACGGTTGCACGCATTGCCTCTGAGGAAGCCGCTGCCTGCGGTGCCGAGGATGTGCCGCTCTGTGGGATGTGGTGATGACCGCCGGCCAGAAGGCTCTGGAGGACACCCCCAACCTGCTGCCTGTTCTGAAGAAGGCCGGCGTTGTGGATGCCGGCGGTCAGGGCATCATGATTATCTTTGAGGGCATGGGCAAGGTGTTCCATGGCGAAGGCATCGTGGCAGGCGGCGAGGCTGCTCCCAACAAGGCAAAGCTCTCCACCGAGAACGCCGGCAAGGGCGTGTTCACCGACGACCTGATGAAGGTGGAGGACATCAAGAACGGCTACTGCACCCAGTTCCTGATCAACAAGTATGAGGGTGCAAGCGCCGCAAAGATGCGTGCCTTTGCAGAATCCAACGGCGACAGTGTGGTGTGCATCGAGGATGACGATGTGATCAACCTGCATGTGCACACCGCTGATCCCGGCAAGATCCTGAGCGAAGCCATCAAGTATGGCTACCTGACCAACTTCAAGATCGAGAACATGCACGAGCAGTTCCTGGCCCGTCAGAAGCAGGGCAAGAGCCTGGAAAAGCAGGCTTCTGCTGAGAAGGCCCCTTCTCAGTCCAGCGAGTTCGTCTACGCTGCTGTGGACCCAGCCGTGACTATGGCTTTGTTGCTGTTGCCGCCGGTGAAGGCCTGAAGGCCGTGTTCACCCGATCTGGCTGCAGACGCAGTGGTCTCCGGTGGTCAGACCATGAACCCAGCCACCGAGGATAC
>ENA-OQCS01001375-OQCS01001375.1-human-gut-metagenome-genome-assembly--contig:-NODE-1375-length-12625-cov-1.983037_pt1 | contig 12625 bp, 13 predicted proteins | sample MGYA00242757_ERZ504575 | MGnify/ENA primary metagenome ERZ504575 (study PRJEB26092, sample SAMD00036297) | human gut metagenome | host: Homo sapiens | study: EMG produced TPA metagenomics assembly of...
GTTATTTCTTTGGAGATTCCTCCTGACGGATGCCGTTGATTTCCATGATTGTCCTGTTGTTGTCACCGGGTACCAGTTGAGTGTAGCGTCCATGGTCAGGCTGATTACCGGGGTACAGAGTTTCAATGGGATGATTTCCGACTCCTGCCTTGCAACAACAGGTCAAGGTTGCCGTCCGCTTCCAGTTGCTCCTTGCTGATACCCACGCTCAGCCGGCCATCAATATCTTTTACATTATAATTATAAGGGATGTTCCGATTCGTATTCATACGGTTTGGGGATTTGATGTTTGTAAAATTCATTTTGTTTCTCTCTGATTGGGGTTATACCGCTTGTTTTGCGCCCTTCTTTTGTTCCTGCTGCTGGCCTTGGGCGGTATCCGCCTGTGCTGCACGACGGGAAGTATCCCTGCGAATATCAGGGTTCTCTTGGAAATACTGCAACTGTCCGGAATAAGGGTTTACTTTCAGGTAGGAACTGAACGTTTGCCCGTTGTTTTTCAGTCCTTCGACCAGGAGGGTCTTCCCGTCCTGGAGGTTCGCCTTTTCCTGCGCCGTGAATACATGGCCGTAAACCTCCGCCGGGATACGTGGTGCCTGCTGCTCGTTGAACCCATCTGGCGTGCGTGAGTACATCGTCCTGCCGGTATTCATGTCCAGCTTGACAAACGCGGAGAATTCCTCTCCCTTACGGTTGATCATGTTTTCCAGATAGACGGCCTGCCCCTTGCGCAGGACCTCCTTGTCCTCGGCTGTCAGCTGCACGTTGCAGATTTCCTTTGGAATATAGATTTCTCCGGTTTCCGGATTATGACGGGTGTAATTCGGCCGTCCCGTCGTCTGGTCTATCGTGACAAACGCGGAGAAAGCTCCGTCCCTGTTCTTGAACTTCATGTCCTCGACCAGGATGGTATGTCCCTCGCTGAGCATCTTTATCTGGTAGGTGAGAGCGGCACGCCCCCGATGGACTTCTCGTTGAATACCTGGTTCTTCGGGAAGATGAACTCCAGCCCCCTGCGCTCGGCACTGTATTGAAGCGTGGCGTCAAACTCCTTCCCCGCCTTGGAGGTCATCCCCTCCACCTTGACGGGTTGTCCCTCCTTCAGCAGTCTGATCTCCTCGTCCGTAAGTCTTACCCCGCTCACTTCCTGCGGGATGTAGACATGTTCCTGCCGGACAGCGACCAGCTCGTTGGTGTTTTTGTCGATGGAGATCAGGCAGGGGGTGTACTCGCTGCCACGCAGGTTGAGTTCCACCGCACGTCCCATGTTGCCGGTCTCACGCAGGTTCTTCTTGTCTTCCTCGCTAAAGTTAAACCCGAAATAAGGGCGTTCCAGTTGCGGTTCCTTGCGTATACCGTGAACGGCCAGCCCCACCTGCCCGTTCTCTTGCGGTATGAGCGAGAGCCTCGCGTCCAGTTTGGCTGTCAGCACGCCGGGAATGTTAAGTGTCAGCGGCACCAGCTTGTTGGTCTTGTAACCTCTCAGCATGGAGTCAAGAAGTCCTTGCTGTTCGAGTGTCGCCTTTGAGATACCGATCTTGTCCAATCCCTCCCAGTCGATCATGTTCTCATTGTAACGATAGCGCGGGCCTTGCGGCTCTTGTGGCACCTGCTGTGCCTGCGGTTGCTGTTGTTGCTGGGATGCTTGTTGTACCTCACTCTGTTGCAGGGGTTCCTGCGGTTGCGTTTCTTTTTTTGCCATGCTGTCTCTTGTTTGTTCATGTTTTGTTCCTCTTTGTTCTCTCTCGGACGGATCTCGTAGCGTTTGAGGAACTCCTTCACCGCGTCCGTCTTTTTCCCTTCCGCCAGGTCCTTGATCGCCTGCTTGTTCACCTTGTAGTCGTGGAAGGTCATGCGAAGCAGGCGGAAATGGGTCGTTCCTTGAACTGGCTCCAGAAATTCTTGATGAAGTTTTCGAGTATGCTCGAGTTCTTGTCGAATTTCAGGAATGAGTTTTCATTCTTCTCGTCCGCTGGAACCGTCTTGACCTTCCCGTCCTTTGTCGATCTCGCTGACCACTTGTACACCGGCTTTCGGATCGCTCTTGTTATGATCATCATCAGCTCGGTGATCTGTTCCACCAAAGGGGCATCGTTCATGACCTTCGGTTTCCGGGGCCGTCTAGGCTTTTCGTTCGGGCTCTTTTCTTGTGCCATACCTTTTCTTTTTGGGGTTAATAAATTGCTTTGACACTTCAAAAAATATGGGCTAAATCCGAATAAAACACTGATTTTCAAAAAGGTGTCATCAGGTGTCATCAGATGTCATCAAATGTCCGAAAGACTGGTTTTCCGTGAGAGAAACATGCCGTGAAAACAAGGATATGGTATGCAGGGGAAGGGCGAAAAAGCCGGCACGGGCGCAAAGGGAGGATTATGCAGAGCAGAGGGAGCTGAAGTCCCTGTCTTCTCATGGGGCGGCGTTTTTTTCATAAGACATTGCCAGGTCTGCCCATATATCCCGTACTTCCTGCCGGATTTATTAGGGATATAAAGGAGGCCCTCCTTTTTTCATCAATGACACGGTCATGCGTCGCGTCGGTCGCAGTGAGTCCCTATAATCTTTCCCGAAATCAAACCATTGTCCGGGCCGTTTGTTTCCATGTGTATTTTCCGCGACTTGTCGCAAGGAAAATACTCATGGAAAGCGAAGCCGGAACGCCCGTGACAATACGGTTTTGATTTATCTTTGATTATAGGGAACTCGCTGGTATCCGTCTGTTTTTCACGAATTTCCCAGAAAACATATACAGTCTTGTTGTTTATACGAAAAAAATATTTCTAGACTTGTCCCACGGAAAATGTCGCTTTTTATTTTCGGACTTTGATTCTTTACGAGGCTATTCGGACTGTCTTTCAAGATGATTTACAGAGTTTGGCATCGGCAGCAAGTGATATTCGGTGTTCCAAGCGGAGAAGCGGAATCTAGGACTAAATATTTTCTTCCTTCAACAATATAGCCCACGGGTTGTATCTATGTACCTATTATTCATCATAAAACAGACTATATATGGCTACCATTAAATTAAAATTCCGTCCATCGACGGTACAGGGTAAGGCTGGCACACTCTGTTACCAGCTTTGCCACCGTCAGGAGAACAGGCAGATTACCACCGACATGAGGATATTTCCCGAGTGGTGGAATGAGACGAAACGTGAACTTGTCACTGTCCCCGGCAATGAGAGAGTCCTGACCGCCTACCGGAAGCGGGCGGAAAAGGAGATGCGGGACATCCGTGAGATTATCCGTGAGCTGGACTGTAGCGGAGAAACATACACCTTGTCGGAAATACTCAACCGCTATCGCTCCCTGCCTTCCGAGTCCGGTTTCCTGTACTACATGAAAAAAGAGATGGAAACGCTTTGGGAGAACGGCCAATACGGTACCTCTCGTAATTACCGGCGTGCACTGAACAGTTTTTCCACTTTCCTGGATGGTAACGACATTCCTTTTTCGTCGTTAGATTCCGCCCTGGCGTGTCGGTATGAGGCATGGTTGTGGCAACAAAGGGTAGCGAGAAACAGCAGCTCGTTCTATATGCGGATTCTGCGTGCCGTTTATAACAAGGCCGTAAAGCAAGGTATTGCGGTGCAGACTTTTCCGTTTCGTGAGGTTTATACAGGAGTGGCTCGCACATCGAAGCGTGCCGTGGATGAGGAAACCATCCTGAAACTTCAAAGAATTGACCTCTCGGATTCACCGGCTTTGGCACTTTCCAGAGACATGTTCGTGTTCAGCTATTGTGCCCGTGGCATGGCGTTTGTGGACATGGCATATCTGAAAAAAGAGAATGTGGACAGCGTGCGAATTACCTATTGTCGCCATAAGACAGGCCAATACTTAACATTACATATCGAACCGTGTATGGCGGTGATATTGGAACGATATGGGCAGGTTTGTCCGGAAAGTCCATATCTTTCCCCATCCTTACCGATGAACAGCCAGATCAGGCTTACCGGCAATATCAGACCGGGTTGAACTACCATAACCGAAAATTGAAACGGTTGGGTAAATTGCTTGGCGAACCATTACCTTTGTCCTCATATACGCCTCGTCACAGCTGGGCTACCGCCGCACGCAACCACGACGTACCGATTGCCGTCATCAGTGCGGGGATGGGACACAGTAGCGAAAGGACTACGCTTATTTACTTGGATTCTTTAGACAATGCTGTGATAGATAATGCGAACGAGAAGATTTTGAAGAATTTGAACAGTACCGTCTCTATGTAAGAGAGGGTAGAAATACACCGCAAATGTAATCATTTTCAGCAAAAAAGAAAAATAAAACAGCCATTTAATTCCTTTTATTTTACCCCCCCCCATTTGTAAATAAATGATTATCAACTATTTACGATTATCATTTAAAGCAAATTAAAATAATATTGTAATAAGGATGTAAAATAAAAGGAGACTGTCTATTTCTCTTTCGAGCGTATTTTTGAGTTGAGAACTGAGCAGACCGAGTAAAAATGGATTCTTATACAAACATACGCAATTGATTATCAACAATAAAGATGTTTGTACCGTTTCTTACATAGAAACGGTACGAATACGGGGTTACGGTATCCGCTCACTGTAGTCAGGAGCGGCCCGCATTCTGGAAGTCCTATGAAGGAAAAAGCCAGATTAACCTTGATTGCTGTATCTTCCTTATTTGAAAAAACAGAAGGTGCAGGAATGGAAATTATATCCTTTTTATTAACCCAGCAACATTACTTTTTGTTGAACATAGAAACACACACACACGAACATTGGTTCGCCCTAAAAGTATTTTATAACAAAGTTTTCGAGATTGAGGATATATTGAAAAAGACAAGATCGAGACTTACATTCCTTGTGAGGAAACCTTGATGGAACGTAACGGCATAAAGAAGAAACTCCGTCGTCCGGTCATTAATTCGCTTATGTTCTTCCGTTCAACCGTTTGTCGTGCTTTGGAAGTACAGCGACAATTCACCAATAAGGTAATCCTATATACAAGACAGAAGGGATTGAAAAGACTTCCCCTTGCCATTCCTGATCGGGAAATGAACATTTTCATGCTGGTCACCTCGTCCGGCGAGCAGGGAATGGAATATTTCGGGGAGGACAATTCCAAGTTTCACCAGGGAGAACGTGTACGGGTCATTGACGGAAAGTTCAAGGGAGCGGAAGGGTTATCTGCCGGATTAGGAAGAATCGCCGTTTGGTGGTCACCGTCCAAGGCGTATGCGCCGTGGCTACTTCCTATATTCCACAAGCCTTTCTACAACGGATAGGGCAAGATTAAGAAAATCATCAAAAGAATCATATAGTGGACATTCTTCATTTTATCGAATTTGCCTTTATAGTCATAGTCGGCTGGACATTGAGTGCGATGGTCCTGCCTCGCATTTCGTTGGTCTCTTTCCGACGTCGCCTGTTCGACTCAGTGGACGAACGTAAGTTGCATACTGCCCATATACCAAGGTTAGGCGGTATCGCCTTTTTCCCTTGTATCACAGTTACGGTTTCGCTTGCCATTATCGGTTACAACCTTTGGCAGGGCTATAACATACTCGACATGGACTTGACGAACCGTCTGCTTTCCATGCTCTGTTGTCTGTTCATACTTTATCTTATAGGTATGATGGATGACCTTATCGGTGTACGTTACCGTTCCAAATTTGTAGTGCAAATACTTTGTGGCATACTGTTGGTGATTTCCGGGTTATGCTTCGACAACCTATACGGGTTGTTCGGTATTTATGTCATACCTTATTACATAGGAGTGCCGTTCACAGTATTCGTCATCGTCTATATCCTGAACGCATCAATTTGATAGACGGCATTGACGGACTTGCCTCTGGGTTGAGTATTATCTCATTCCTCGCTTTCAGCTGCATGTTCATCCATTTGCAATGGTGGATGTATGCCTTTATCAGTCTAGCTGCTTTCAGTGTGTTATTGCCGTTCTTTTATTATAACGTATACGGTAAGATATATCGGGGACGCAAGATCTTTATGGGTGATACCGGTTCGCTCACTATCGGGATGCTGCTGGCAGTGATGGTCATCCGTCTGAGTATGTCCGATCCAGTGAAAGAGAGTGCCTTTCCCGGTAGCATTGTGATAGCTTTTTCTTTTTTGATTGTACCAATGCTTGATGTGATACGTGTGGTTATTCACCGGTTGCGTAACGGTAAAAATCCATTTCTTCCAGACCGGAATCATATCCACCATAAATTTATAGCCTTAGGAATGTCCCAACGTAAAGCGATGGTAAGCATTGTTATTATGGCAGCTCTTTTTGCATTGGGAAATTGTTTTTTGATTCATTGCCTTTCCGTAACAAACTTGTTTCTGTTGGATGTGGCTGTTTGGACGGTGATTCATTGTTACATAACTATGAAAATCAACCGAAAACATAAAGTAGAATAATTAACTGTACAGAAAAAATAAGGTATGAAATTTCATTTAATTAAATTGTGCTTCTTATGCGTGTTGTTGGTGTCCTGCAATACCTCCAAAGAAATTGTCTATTTTCAAGATATCGTAGTTAATCAGCCCGAAGCGATTATCGGGGCACGGGATATTACCGTGCAACCCAAAGACCAGATTTCCATTATGGTGTCCAGCAAGGATCCGCAATTGGCGGCCCTGTTTAATCTTACACGGGTACAATACCGTGCCGGATCTACCGATTTGCGTACCGGAAGTAACAGTGGTGAAATATCCGGTTATACGTTGGATGATAAGGGAGACATTGATTTTCCTGTTATCGGGACACTGCATATTGCCGGTATGACCAAGAGCCAGATTGCCGCCCTGGTAAAGAAAAGGCTGATGGAAGAGAATCTGGTAAACGACCCGGTGGTCACGGTTGAGTTTATGAACCTTTATTTCTCTGTGTTGGGCGAGGTGAAAACTCCGGGTAAATATGCCATAACAAAAGACCAGATTACTCTTTTGGAAGCCATCAGCGTGGCGGGTGACCTAAGCATCTACGGAAAGCGGGATGCGATATTTGTCATCCGTGAAGAAAACGGCGAGCGTGTAACCCATTGGTGGATATCCGCTCGAAAGATCTGTTTAATTCACCGGTATATTATCTGAAACAGAATGATGTGGTGTATGTACAGCCCAACAAGGTGCGTGCCGGACAAAGCACCATTAATGAGAACAGCGTGAAATCGGTATCGTTGTGGATCAGTATCGGTTCGTTCCTTTCCTCGTTGGGAGTTTTACTGTTCAAGTAATGTCGTTAATATTATTTCATAAGCTATAAAAGAGAGCCAAAATGATAGAAAATAGAACGAGTGTAGGCAAATCTGCCGAAGACTTTATACGGTTACAAGATTTATGGGGTATGTTTTTCCAGAAATGGTATTGGTTTGCCCTTTCATTATTCGTTGCATTGGCAACGGCATCATTATATTTGTTGAGTACTCCTAATGTCTATACCCGGACAGCAGCCATTTTGGTTAAAGATGACTCCAAGAACAATTCTTCGGCAAGTGCAATGAATGAGTTTGCAGATATGGGTATTTTTAAATCAAACACCAATATCAACAACGAACTGCTCACTTTGAAATCTCCTACGCTGATGACAGAGGTGGTGAAGCGTTTGGGGCTAAATGAGATATATACTGTTCGTAGGGGCTTAAAAAGAATAGAGTTGTATAAATCAAGCCCGATATTGGTGACTTATCTTTTTTGATGATAAAAAAGTGTAAGTTTTGATATAGAAGTTGGTGCACAAAACAAGTTTTATCTTTCAAACTTATTGTTGCCGGAGAAGAAACAGGGGAACGGTTAGAAGGGATTATAGGAGATTCCATTCAAACATCAGCAGGAACATTGGCCATCAGCTTAACTTCTCAATATGAGAATTCTTTTACAGGCAGCACTATTCGATATAGTAAAGAATCGGCTGATATGATGGCTGACAGCTATACACAGAAATTGCGGGCTGAATTAGGCAACGAAGATGCACCATTATCAATTTGAGCATTGATGATGCTTCTGTGCAAAAGGCAGAAGATATTTTGAATACACTGATTGAGGTTTATAACGAGAAATGGATCCAGGACAAGAACCAGATAGCAGTAAGTACCTCACGGTTTATCGGTGAACGTTTGGGCGTGATTGAAAACGAATTGGGTCATGTGGATGAGAATATCTCCAACTACAAGAGTGAACATCTGTTGCCGGACGTACAAGCCGCTTCCAGTCTGTATATGAGCCAGTCTGCTGAGAATAAAAAGAAATTCAGACACTCACCAACCAGCTTGCGACGGCTCAATTTATTCGCCGCGAATTGGGGGGAAAGAGATGAACCAGCCTTTGCCAACCAACTCCGGTATAGCCAACGTAAATATCGAAAGTCAAATCGGAGAATACAACAAGATGGTGTTGGATCGCAACCGGCTGATAGCCAACAGTAGCGAGAAAAACCCGTTGGTGAAAGATTTAGGGAACTCAATGCAGAGTATGAAACGTACGATTCTTCAATCGGTTGATAATCTGATCGTATCGTTAAATACTCAGATACGCAGTATTCGCCAACAGGAAGCAACAACAACTCAACAGTTGGCTTCTAATCCGAGTCAGGCCAAATACTTGTTATCGGTAGAACGTCAACAAAAAGTAAAGGAAGAGTTATACCTATATTTGCTCCAGAAGCGTGAAGAGAACGAACTGTCACAAGCGTTTACCGCTTATAATACGCGAATGATTACAGCTCCACGTGGCAGTGCTTTACCAACGGCACCAAATAAGAAAAACATTTTATTGGTGGCTCTTGCTCTCGGGCTTTTAGTACCGGCAGTTATTATCTTTATGCAAGAAAACATGAACACCAAGGTTCGGGGTAAGAAAGATTTGGAGAATTTGAGTGTGCCCTATTTGGGTGAAATACCGTTATATTTCCGAAACAAAAAAAAGAAGAATAAATTTTCGGAATATGCAATTGTGGTGGAAGAGGGTAACCGGAATATTATCAACGAAGCTTTTCGTGTGCTTCGCTCCAACGTGGACTTTATGAAAAGCAAGAATACCGAGCAGAAAGTATTTATAGAAACCTCTTTTAATCCGGGTAGTGGAAAAAGTTTTCTGTCCATGAACATCGCCATGAGTTTTGCCATTAAGGGAAAAAAGTATTGGTGATAGACGGGGACTTGCGACATGGAACGGTTTCGGCTTATGTAGGGTCGCCTAAGAAAGGTTTAAGTGACTACTTGGGAAACAAGGAAGTCGTTTGGAACGAGTTGCTTGTGATAGACAAAAAGTATCCTAATCTGCATATAATTCCAGTAGGAACCATTCCTCCTAATCCGACGGAATTGTTGGAGGATGGAAGTCTGGCAACCTTGATGCAAGACTTACGCGATGAGTATGACTATATCTTTATTGATTGCCCGCCGATTGATATTGTGGCAGATACACAAATAATCGAGCAATATGCCGACCGGACACTCTTTGTGGTACGGGCGGGATTATTGGACCGCTCACTGTTACCTGAATTGGAAAGTATTTATCAAGAAAAGCGGTTCAAAAACCTTTCGGTGATATTGAATGGTACGGAAAGTACAGGTGGACGCTATGGTTACCGCTATGGTTACCACAATGGGTATGACTCTTATTACGGCAACACAAAATAGAGGGGTATTCCAAAATAAACAAGGAAACTGTTTGCTATTATTCCCAACAGTCAACAGAAATGTGTTTTTTCCGACAGAAAAAAGTATTAGCGGAAAGCGGTTTTTTCCGTGGTTTCACTGATTGCCACAGCCATCTTCTTCCCGGGGTAGATGATGGGGTGAAAACGTTGGAAGAGTCGTTGGCGATATTGGAAGAAATGGAACGTTTAGGCGTTCGTAAGGTTTGGCTTACCCCCCATATAATGGAAGACATACCCAATGAAACAGTGGATCTGCAACAGAAGTTCCAAGAATTAAAGCAAATGTATCATGGAAAGATCGAATTGGCTTTGGCAGCGGAATATATGATGGATAACCTTTTTGAGGAACGGTTGGAAAAGGATGACTTGTTACCCTTTGAGGAAGGAAAACATTATCTGTTAGTGGAAACCTCTTATTTCAATCCACCAATGGAGTTACTGTCTATTTTGCAACGCATCCAAAGGAAAGGTTATTATCCTTTGTTGGCCCATCCGGAACGATATGAGTATATGCGGATGAAGGATTATAAAATATTGAAAGATAACCAAATTCTTTTCAACTAAATATACCGTCATTGGTCGGAATGTATGGTAAGCACATAGAAAAGAAAGCAAAAATATTATTAAAAGCAGGAATGTATGATTTAGGAGGAAATGATGTTCACTCCCTTATTTTTTATGTGACAGCTTGTAAGCACAAAATAGACAATCTGTCTTTCTTGAAAAATGTGTGTAAAATATAGCGTATTTATATTCGGGAAGACTTTGACCTGATATGTTTTTTATGTAAATGAATGATTTAATATTTAATACAAAGATACTAAAAAGCATGTTTCATGGGCTTGGGTTACATCGGACTACCCACAGCCATTATTGCCGCAAAGCACGGTATTCAAATAACAGGAGTTGATATCAATCCCCATGTCGTGGAAATGACTAATGCGGGACATCTGCACATTATTGAACCCGGTATGGAGGAAATGTTACAGGAAGTAGTGAAAGTTGGTATGTTGAAGGCTTCTGTTACACCGGAAGTAAGCGATGCTTATTTTATAGTAGTGCCTACCCCTTTCAAGGGAAACCATGAACCGGATGTGAGCTATGTGGAAGCTGCTACCCGTGCCGTATTGCCGTTGTTGAAAAAAGGGGATCTTTATGTAATAGAATCCACTTCACCTGTAGGAACTACAGAGGCTATGGCACGCATCATTTTTGGTGAACGTCCGGAATTGGAAGGTAAGATTTTCATAGCTATTGTCCGGAACGTGTACTACCAGGCAATGTCATATATGAATTGGTGCATAACGATCGTGTTATCGGTGGCTTGAATCCTGAATCTACTGACAAGGCCATTGGGTTCTATTCGCAATTTGTACAGGGCACACTTCACAAGACTAACTGTCGCACAGCGGAGATGTGTAAACTGACGGAGAACTCCAGTCGTGATGTACAGATTGCCTTTGCTAATGAACTTTCCTTGATTTGCGATAAGGCGGGTATCAATGTTTGGGAACTTATCAACCTTGCCAACAAGCATCCGCGTGTAAATATCCTGCAACCCGGTTGCGGTGTAGGCGGTCATTGTATTGCGGTAGATCCATACTTTATCACCGCTGATTTCCCGGCAGAAAGCAAGTTAATCAGCGATGCTCGTGATATAAACAACTACAAGAGTTTCTGGTGCGCCGAAAAAGTGAAGAACGCCATGTTGGAGTTTGAGTTGAAGAATCACCGTAAGCCAGTTGTAGCTATGATGGGATTGGCATTCAAACCAAACATTGACGATTTGCGTGAAGTCCGGCGAAATATATTACCACGAAGTGATGCAGAGCTGTAATAATGCCGACATTTTGGTTGTAGAACCGAATGTAAAAGAGCATAACGTGTTTAAACTGACTGATTATAAAGAGGCTTACAACAAAGCAGATATAGTGGTATTCTTGACTGCACACACACCGTTCAAAGAGCTGGAATGGCGGGAGGATAAGGTGATATTGGATTTCTGTGGAATTTTCAAAAATAACTAAAGCCCTAATCAAGTGCTGAATTAAAATTTTAATTCAGCACTATTCCTCAATTATGAATATACTATTTATATTACAATACTATAAAATAGGTGGCGTTCAAACCGTTACTCATGTATTGTCAAATAAATTCGTGCAAGAAGGACATAATTGCAATGTTTTAACTCTTACACCATCAAAAGGAGAAGAAATACACCCTATATTAAACTCCAGAATTGGTGTTTCAGTAATAGATTCTCATACATTAAGTACAAAAGAAGCGATAATTCAATTAAGGAACTTTCTGATTGACAAAAATGTTGATGTTATTATTAATCAAAGTGGACATTTATTCAGAACAACAGCTTTGATAAAAATGCGTCAAAAGATTTAAATATTAAGATTATATCAGTACTGCACAATACTCCAAGTTTTGGATTGAAGTTCAGATATAAACATAATATTACTGGCAAGTTAAGTATTATAAGAATATTCTAAAACTGGCATACTCTTATCGGAAGGTGTATAAAAATAGCGATTTATATATTCTCTTATCAGAATCCTTTATCTCGGAATTCGAAAAGATATCTAGATTAAAGAATCTTAAAAAAATTAGACTGATATCAAATCCTATTACAATAGCCAATGAGGATTTATATATAATTTCGAGCGAAAAGAAAAGCAGATAATTTTTGTAGGAAGATTAGAGTATACACAAAAAAGAATCGAAAGAATTTTAAATGTCTGGGGCAAAATACAATCTGAATATAAAGACTGGGAATTAACCATAGTCGGAGATGGTCCTGACATACTAAGACTAAAAAATATTACTGAAAATAAAAATATTCAGTCTGTTAAGTTTGTAGGTTTTCAAACCCAAAAAGCTTTTATGAGAAAGCCTCAATTTTGTTACTGACATCAGATTATGAAGGTTTCCCACTTACGATAACAGAGAGTATGAACTTTGGTGTTATTCCTAT